>Ga0315296_10000510_pt1 | contig 35720 bp, 2 predicted proteins | sample YL17G14_18_MG_FD_203921 | JGI IMG/M metagenome (GOLD analysis project Ga0315296, IMG submission 203921) | Sediment microbial communities from Yellowstone Lake, YNP, Wyoming, USA - YL17G14_18 | ecosystem: Environmental > Aquatic > Freshwater > Lake > Sediment | place: USA: Wyoming | collected... | reverse complement strand
TTCGCAAGGAGTCCAGAGATTTTGGAGTCCTCCCGAAAGGGAGGCAAGAAGAATGGGATTTGAGGAAGATGAATAGATTAAAATTTCTAAAGACCATTTTGATTTCAGTTTCACTTATTATCTTATCCTCCTATCAACTTATCAATCTGTCTTACGCTTCTGATCCGGGGACAACAGGAGCAAACTTTTTGAAGATAGGGATTGGTCCGAGGGCGATAGGGATGGGAGAGGCGCAAGTCGCAGTCTGCAATGATGTAACGAGTGTTTTCTGGAACCCAGCAGGTTTAGTCAGGACACCCAGCCAGGAAGCCTCCTTTATGTACAATCTATGGTTTGAAAGTATAAGCTCACAATATTTTGGCTATGCGTTTCCGCATCCCACCATCGGCACAATTGCTGGAAGCATCAACTATCTATCTATGGATAAGATTCAGGGATATACAGCAGGTGATGTGAAGACGGAAAAAGTTATAGCTTATGATCTTTTAGGAGTTCTCTCCTATGCCAGGGGATTATCTTCCGGGATATATGGAGGGATAAACCTCAAATTCATACAAGAGAAGTTAGAGGAAGAATCATCGCTTGCCTATGGAGTGGATATAGGTTTTATTGGTGGTTTAGGCAGGTGGCTTAAGCTAAAGGGACTGGAAGAATTGACCGTTGGTGTAAATTTGCAGAATTTAGGAAGCAAAGTGAAGTTTCAGAAGGAGGAGGGGAGTCTTCCCTTGAATTTCAAGTTTGGACTTGGCTTAAGGAAGGAAGTATTTGGGGACCCTCTGACCATAGCGATTGACGGGAATCTTCCCAACGATAATGATTTCTATGGCAGTGTAGGAATAGAGTACTGGGTGAGGGATTTGATTGGACTGAGGTTTGGATACAAGTCTGGACAGGATTTAGGGAATGGGTTAAGTTTTGGAGGAGGGATAAAGGTCAACATATTCCAGTTAGACTATGCGCTAGTGCATTTTGGGGAATTGGGATATACACACCGGATAGGGATAGTGACGAGGTTTGGCAAAGAGGCGAGGCTAATACTGATAGAGAGGGCATTTAAGAGAGGGATGGACTACTACAATGAAGGGAAGTACCCTGAGGCGATACTTGAGTTTAACAAGGTTCTGGAGCTTGATCCTAAAAATGAGAAGGCACTGGAGATGATGAGAAGAGCAAATGAGAAGTTGATGCCGCAGTCGAAGGAAGTGGCTCCGGCTGAGCCAAAACCAGAACCCAAGCCTGAACCACCGAAGGTAGAGATGCCCAAAGAGGTGAAAGTAAGAGAAGAGGAGAGGGGTCTTGTGGTGACAGTTGGCTCACAGGTTCTGTTTGAATCGGGTAAGGCAGAGTTGAAGTCAGTAAGTGGGAGGGTGCTGGATGAGGTGGCTAAACTGCTTGCTGCCTATCCGAAAAATAGAGTGAGGGTAGAGGGTCATGCGGATAGTGTGGGTAGAGCAGATTATAACCAGAAGATTTCTGAAATGAGGGCAAAGAGTGTAGCTGAGTATCTTATTGAAAAGTGTGATATTCCTAAATCGCGGATAGAAACTATCGGGTATGGAGAGACAAAACCGATTGCTTCCAATAAGACAGTGCAAGGGAGAACTCAGAATAGAAGAGTAGAGATAGTAATCCTTAAACAGCCAAAATTATCTTCCTCATCGTTGAGTGAGCCAGCACCATCTTCCTCTCCCTTGAAGGAAGAACACTCCAGCTCTAATCCCTCTCCCTTGAGGGGAGAGCACTCCAGCTCTAATCCCTCTCCCTTGAAGGGAGAGGGTCAGGGTGAGGGTGAAGCAGGAATGGTTGAGGGTGCAGAGGTAAAAAATGAGTAGAAAGATATATACCATATTAATTCTCACCATTCTCCTAATAGCAATAAGCGGAATGTTTGCAACCGTAGAAGCAGACTGGCCGTTCTCTCGAGTGACTAGAGACCTTAAGGATTCCTGGTTCCCCGTAGTAAGTACTCATAGAATAGATACTGATGACCATGTTTACATAGCCTGGGAGGATACGCGATTAGCTACCCACCAGATATATGAAGAGATAAGAAGGGTGGGTACCTTAGAAGTTATCGAAGACCGTTGGGTGAGCAATACAGAAAGTGCTCGTTTTCCTCGAATTGCTGCCGCGGAAGTTGACCCTGCTGGGAACTATGACATCAATATGCTCTGGGCAGATGAAACTGGCAAACTCTATTATCGTTCCCATTTTGATCACGACCCCTATTCGCTCTCGACTTCTTCGGAGCTGATTGCTGATAATGTTTTTGGCGGCGGATTAAGCGGTCCGGGTATCTGTGATGTAACGGTTAGGGATTGGGTTCACGTCGTATGGATTGGTGAAGAGGCTGGGGCAAAAAAGATATTTTATAGGTCGCGCCAAACTGATGGAACTTTGAACCCCATTACTACTCTGGCAGACGACCTCGGTCCGATTTCTGATAGCGACATTAGGCGTGTTTATCCGCATATCGCGCTATACCCTAGTGCCGAATTATATGTAGTCTGGGCTCAGCTTGATGGTGGCATCTGGAAGATATACTTAAGAGTTTGGAATGGCACTACAGGGGAATGGGGGGAATCAATATACCTACTGGGTTCCGCTAATCAACCGGCAATTGCTGTTGATGAAAATGGATATCTTAATATTGTTTACTACCGCACACAAACCCAAGAGGTAGTGTATACTAGATATGACCCTTCAGGCGCTCCAGCTTCTGGTCCAATAGTTCTTGGATATTCTACCAATTTGCCTTTCCCGGCAATTACTTTTAACGTTAATCCTAATAATCTAAATCCGGAAATAGATGTAGTATGGGATGAAGGAGACAAGATTCAGCATGCCCATATAAGCATAGATCCGAGTAGTGGCGATATTAGTTCTTCAACATCCACAGTAAGGGCGGGAACCGGTTGCGGTTATCCTGATGTTGCTTGTGACTCGCAAGGGAAAATCTATGTTGTATGGCAGGAGCGGGTACCCGCGGGTGGCGGCAACGACGACATTTATATTGCTTCCAAAGCGCCCAATAGCCCACCTAATACACCAACAATTAGTGAGCCAGCAGATGGCAGCTGGACAAGGAACACCACCCCAACAATGGAATTTACACAGTCAGACCCGGATGACTCAGAAATGTTAAGGTATAGAATCCAGATTGATGACAATCAAGATTTCTCTTCACGAGTAGTAGATTACACTTCCGGCTTGCTGCCTAAGGGGACTACCAGTTTCACTGTTGGTCAACCGGTTGGGGGCGGTTCATACTCAGCAGGAGGTGAGGGTCAAACATTAACTGATGGTCTCTATTACTGGCAAGTGATGTCCACAGATGATAGTGGAGAAAGCAGTGCCTGGACAATTAGTAGAACATTTGGCGTTGACGCTACGCCACCGACAGTCTCAGCGGTTCCATCATCTTCGACTTGGACAAATCAAGATATCTCTATAACATTATCGGCTACAGATAGTGATGGTTCAGGGATAGCAGACGCGAAGTATCGCTGGGACGATTTAGATGCGAAAAATGGCACTCCCTACACAGACGGTTATGTAATAACATTATCAACTGAGGGGAGCCATACCTTATATTTATGGGGGAAAGATAAAGCCGGAAACGAGAGGACGTGGAGCGGGACGTATAAATTAGATAAGACTAAACCTTCAGTCTTAGCGGTTCCATCATCTTCGACTTGGACAAATCAAAATATCTCTATAACATTATCGGCTACAGATAGTGGTGGTTCAGGGATAGCAGAAGCGAAGTATCGCTGGGACGATTTAGATGCGAAAAATGGCACTCCCTACACAGACGGTTATGTAATAACATTATCAACTGAGGGGAGCCATACCTTATATTTATGGGGGAAAGATAAGGCCGGAAACGAGAACACGTGGACCAGCGGGACATATAAATTAGATAAGACGCCGCCAACCCCCAATCTGGCAGAATGGGCAATAGTGCCGTATGCGCTTGGAGTAAGCAGTATAAAGATGGTGGCTCAAGTTGCCACTGACACTGGCGTGGCGACGGTAGAATACTACTTGGATGAACTCACTGGTCAAGGTCACGATAGTGGCTGGCAGTCTTCCAATAGTTATACAGATATAGGGTTATCTACTAACACGCAATACACATACACGCTGCAATATAGAGATGGCTTGTGGAATACAGGTAGTTCTACCGGTCCGGCTTCAGCCTACACTTTAGCACCGACACCGACCAATGTCAAGGCAGAGAGGCCTCTCAATCCCGACCCAGGGCCAACTCAGAGTCTCAACCTCTCTGTAGATTCATTTCATAACGACAGCGCTCATACGCCAGCATATGAATGGGTCTGTGTTACAGGGGGAGGGGGGAGTTCTTATTCTCGACAATGGACGGATACTGGCTTATTGCCTAATTACTGGTATGAGTACGAGGTGAGGTATTATAATGGGGATGGAATTCGCACAGGTTGGGTATCTACTGGGCTAGTCTGCACTTATGCCATACCGCCATTAGCTCCCGGACTCTCATCGGCTACCAAAGATACTATAGACATAGAGATAATTGATGAGGGTAATCCGACCACCACGCCATATTCTATAAGAGTCATTGTGGGTGGCACAGCATACTATGTCCAGGGAGACAATAGGTTAGGTTCAGTCCCAGTATATAAGAATAAGAGCAGTTGGGGTACAGTAGTTTATGTTATTGGTTTATCTTCCAACACGAAGCACACAGTATCAGTAGATGCGAAGAATGATGCGGGAATCTCCACAGGCTATATTAACTCAAGTAGTGTATTTACCAGGGCGCCGGAGCCTACTGGTGTAAGCGCGACACCTTCGGATTGGGACAAGATTCAACTCACGGTAGACCGATTTCCTAATGACAGCGAAGGACAATCTGGTTACCGCTGGGAATGCATCTTGAATCCTGGTGGGGGGAATGGTTCAAGCCAGCGTGAATATACAGATGATGGATTATTACCAAATGAGAAATATAAGTATTCAGTCTATTACATAAACGGAGACGGTAGGCCGACGGCAGTAGTTGAGACCCAGCCCGTTTATACTTTTGCTAAAGTGCCCGATGCACCAAGTTTGAGTGTTCCTTTAGAACAGTTGTCCGATAGGATATACATAACAATAAATGGTAACGGGAACCCCTCCCGGACAAAATATTCAATAATGGTAACCACGACTGCTGGAGGAGGAAGTATCTATTATGTTCAAGGCTCTACCACAACCGGGATTTATGGTCTAGGCAGTCAACAGTATTATACGAAGGCGGAATGGGAGTGGATAAATGGGAAGGTATTTCTCTCGGGCCTTAATAGGAACACCCAGTACAAAGTCTCAGTCAATGCGATGAATGGTGAGGGTGTGACTACGGTTTATGGTAATAGTTCAAGTATTTACACCAAGGCAAATGTTCCCGGTACGCCAGCACTTACAGTATTATCGGACGTGAGCATAAGAGTGAATATAAAGGAGAATGGTAATCCCTCGTGGACGAAATATTCAATAAAGGCATTAAGTGGTGGAGCAACATACTATGTAAAGTCAGACCGGACTTTACAGGGGTGGTCAGGAGATCCCAGATACATTGCTCCCTACTTCACCAGGGCAGATTGGGGAGGAGATAACTTAGATGTAACCGGGTTAACTCCCAACACAGAATATCAATTTTCAGTAAATGCCCAGAATGGAAACGAGATAAAGACAGACTATTCTACTGGTTCATCCTCCTGGACATATGCCCCCCGACCACAAAATGTCTATGGTGTGGGAATAAGTTCAACAAGTATCCAGTTAAGCTGCGATAGATTTCCTAATGATTATAGTGTTGGGCTTTCCACTTACCACTGGCAAAGGATTTATCCTGATACTAAAGACTTAACTGGATACAAGTTGTATCCATCGAGCTGTGTGATTATAGACACTGGATTAACCGTAAATAGTCCGTATAGATATCAGGTCTGGTTTACCAATCGCGATGGAATAGAAACAGCGAGGGTCTCCACCACCTATGTGCATACATTAGCCAATATCCCCAGCAATCTAAGTTTCTCTGAGATTACCAACCAGCAGATAAGGGTAAGCTGGGAAGCCAATGGAAATCCAAATGGCACGGAGTATCAAGCACACTGCTGGGGGACAGCCCATTATCCTCTTGGAAGCGATGTCACTACTGACAGGTATTCGTCCTGGACCACAGTGAAAACCTGGCTATTTGATGGGCTCTATCCGCATACTACCTACTATTTTGAAGTGAAGGCAAGGAATTATGATAATATTGAGACTGATTTTACTGAGCCACCAGTTTCCACTGGGACGCTCAACACTCCACCGACAGAGCCTATTCTCTCCTATCCCATTGACGATGTGATAGTTTCCACCGCTCAGGTAACATTGAAAGCATTCTTCCGGGATGTAGCAGATACTTTTGGAGATGGGGTTGAAGAGGGATGGGTCCATTTCCAGCTCTCCACGAGCCCTGATGTGGGGCACAATGTCATCCATATCGGGACAGGTGATTGGGTACAATCCGGGGATAGCAGCGAATGGACGACACCAGTCTTATTCCATGGTCGGTGGTACTGGCAAGGAAAAGCTGAGGACATGGCAGGGGGATATTCGATATGGTCGGATACAGAAAGTTTCATTATCGACTATGCCGCTCCTTATGTAGGGTATGTTTCCATAAGCCCGGTAACTCCGGATTCAGGGAGTGGAGATAAGGCATATACCAATAGCCTCACACCGGTACTTAAGGCGATGTATGAGGATCCTGATGGTGATCGTGGATGGGTAGATTTTGCCATATCCACATCTTCAGATTTTGGAAATATAATCATTAGCACCAGGGTCCCGACAAACTTAGGTGGGGGAAAGACCTCTACAGAAATAGATTTCACTCTTCCGGAGTCGTTAGGCTATGGGATGCGGTTCTGGAAGGTTAAAGGTGAAGACTATCTCGGTAGACCCTCCCCAGACGTCGGCTACTGGTCATTCATTGTTAATAGAGCTCCTGAAGTTCCCCAGTTAGTATCTCCTGGGGAGAGCTATACGACTTATATAACCACGCCGACTTTTAAAGCATACTACTTTGACCGGGATGCAAATTTGAGTTTTGGTGAGCCGGGAACAACCACTAATGGTTATATTCGATTTCAAATTTCCACAAGTAGCACCGACTGGTCGGGAGAATCTATTTTAGCTGATAGCGATTGGGATGGTCCAGAAAGCATAGGTCCCTATGCCGAGAATAATAGCACAGTTACCTGGAGAGTTACATCTCCGATAGAGAAAAATGGCAAGTTATATTTTGGTAGGCTCTACTGGCGCACCATGGCACGCGATAACCACAGCGCCGATTCGAACTGGAATAGCCCCAGAAGCTTCACGATTTATAATGTTCCTCCTGATGCGCCCACGGATTTGACCGTATCTCCTGAGAATCCTTCGCCTGATAGCGATTTAACATTCTCCTGGCTATTTATGGATAAGAATATGGGAGATAGCCAGACTTACTATCAAATCCAGTTGAATACAACAAGAGACTGGACAGACCCCTGGTGGGATAGTAGTAAGACAGCAAATAGTGGCAGCTGGGGTAGCCGGGTGGAAGTCTCCTATTCTGGCAGTGAGCTCAGTTTAAATTATGACACAGACTACTACTGGCAAGTGCGGGTATGGGACCAGGAGGATTCGAGCTCTACCTGGAGTACTTCCCATTTCAAGACAAGCATATTCCAGCCACCGGAACCTCAAGGCACGGACAATACTTTCTCCATAGCCATTGGTGATTTGAATAACGACGGGTATTTAGATTATGTAGCTGGAAATCAGAGATACTGGGATGGCGAGAAATGGGTGAAGGGCTATGACAGGGTCTACCTAAACAATCAACAGGGTAATTGGGATGAGGTGACCTTTAACTATGATGATACTACGAAATCGGTGGCTTTAGCTGATGTCAATAATGATGGATATTTAGATATCATAGTTGGAAATAGTGGAAGCACGGGTGAAACGAACAGAGTCTATATTAATAATCCTGCCAATCCCGGCCGTAATTTTGCAGTATATCCCTCCGCCGAGGCTGAAAAGAGCTATTCCATAGGAGTGGGAGATTTAGATAATGATGGACACATAGATTATGTGGCTGGTAACTGCGGCTCACCGGACAGGGTATACATAAATCAAGGAGGGATTTTCATCTCGTCTTCAACCCTGGGAGGTAACTATCAGACTTACTCAGTAGCGATTGGGGACATAGATAACGATGGGGATTTTGATATTGTTGCCGGGTTACATAGCCAGGGTGCCTCCAATATTAAAATATACAGGAATGATGGAAGGGCCAATTTCACTGAAGGAGATATAGGCTGCAATGTTGATGTTAATGGAGTTGCTTTAGGTGATTTAAATGGAGACGGGTATTTAGATATAGTGGCAGGCACTTCTGGAGGGGTCAAGAGCAGGGTCTATCTGAACAACGGAGCAGGCAATTTTGGGAGTGTTAATGAGCTATCTGGTTCAGAGTATGAGACTACTTCAGTTGCTTTAGGTGATATAGACAATGATGGAGATTTAGACATTGTGCTGGGTAATAATGGAGAGGCTAATTTAATTTATACAAATGATGGAGGTAGCTTCAGCCTTTATGAAGAGACAGCCGAGGAAGACCCGACCAATTCAGTAGCCTTAGGGGATTTAGACAACGATGGTGATTTAGACTTGATAGCTGGTAACAGTGAGTCACAGCCTAACAGGATATATATGTCGAGAATGTCGGAGATAAGGAGTAATGGTGCTCCCTCATCACCAACGGTTCTCAATTCATCGTTTAGTGAGGGCACATTAACATTGTCCTGGAGCGATGTAACTGACGATAAGAGCAGTAGTAATCAGTTGTATTATGCGATAAGGGCAGGGAAAGTTAGCGGTTCAAGTGATGTGGTGAGTGGATGTTATGGAACTCCTTTACTGGGCAACTATATAAGGCCGAAATTGGAAGATGGTAGCCTGGCAATAAAGTTAAAATGGACTCAGGGCACCACCTGTTTCTGGCAGGTAAGGACAATAGACTCTGGCTTAAGTGCAAGTGGTTGGTCAGAGGAAGCAGTCTATACTACATATATTTTCTCTCCGCCGGCACCGAGTGGTATGAGAGGGGTTGCGAGTTCTTCGACAACAATCAACTGGAGCTGGACGGACAATTCCAGTGGAGACAGACAGGAGTCTGGGTTCAGGCTTTACGACCCCGATGGACCCTATATTCCAATTGCTACCCTTAGTAAAGATACAACTTACTATTTGGAAGTGAACTTAAGTCCCAATAGATATTACCGTCGTTATGTCCAAGCCTATAACATTGCTGGAAGCAGTAACTCAAATATCGACGCAGTCTGGACTTTAGCCAATAAGCCAGCTGGGCCAGGAGTCTTCGAAGTATATTCTACCAGCATAACTGTGCATTGGGGAGCCAACGGTAATCCAGACGGGACGAAATATAAATGCCGAAATGTTGCTACTGGAGAAGACTCAGGATGGATTACGGCTACATCCTGGACATCGACTGGCTTAAGGGCGAATGTGCGGTATGATTTTGAAGCCCAGGCGATGAATCATGGTGAGAGAATGACGGATTGGGTAGATTTGGGCTATGCCCAGATTGGTAATAATCCGCCACTGGTGGAGTTAATATTCCCGAGTGATGGTGACTCCTCCGACACTGCAGTTCCCACATTTGTGGCAAGGTATACTGACCCGGATGGAGATAATGGAAAAGTCCAATTTAAGATATTCAATTTCGGCGAAACTATAGAGAGTAGATGGTTAGATCCAGAAAGTGGAAGTCTCGTCTCCTACGAGACAATATTATCGAATGGGGATTGGTACTGGCAGGCATGGGCGAAAGACGAATTTGGCTCCTACTCGTTGTGGACTTCTACGAGGATTTTACATATTACCCCTGGCCCCAACAATCCTCCTGATATGCCCTTATTGACTTATCCTGACGATGGAGCAACTATTCCTGATGGCACGCCACTCCTTAAGGCAATATATTACGACCCGGATGGAGATAATGGCTGGTTAGATTTCCAGATAAGTAATGACCCCAATTTTGGAAATATTATTGATAGTGGTTCAGCCATAGCCACCAGTGGCTTCCAGGAAGTGAGCTGGGAGGTCAGCCCTGATAATGTTCTCCCTGAGGGAACATACTACTGGAGGGCGAAAGCCAATGATGATAAGGGTGGTTCTTCCGATTGGAGTGGAAAGAGGAGTTTGATAGTAGAATATAACCCCGTTAATCGCGCTCCCAGTGTGAACCTATCATCTCCTGCAGATGGCAGCACCACTTATGACCACACACCAGAATTTGCGGCTTTATTTACCGACCCCGATAACGATTTAGGTAGGGTCCATTTTCAAGTATCGACTACTAATCTGTTTAATCCAGGAGATATTATATTTGAGGGGTGGAGTGATTATGTGGCAAACGGAGAAATCGCTACCATAATCAGTGACTTATTGGTTAATGGGACATATTACTGGAGGGCAATGGCTCAGGATGAATATGGGAAGGAATCGAGTTACACCGGTTACTGGACTCTCACGATTATTGCTTCTATCGATAATACAAATCCCACAGTAACCTTAATATCCCCGGAAGTTGATGCTATATTGAGGACATTATTACCAGAATTTAAAGCGAGATACAATGATAGTGATGGGGATATGGGGTCAATAGTCTTTCAGGTGTCGGCAACTGATGATTTCCAACAAGTTATTCAAGGTCAAGCGAATAACTTGAATGATGGGGAGGAAGGGCTCTGGCAGGTAGAACCCCCCTCACCACTATCTAATGGAATATGGTACTGGCGGGCAAAGGCAATAGACTATAGAGGAGGAGATTCTGGCTGGAGTGAAACACGGAGGTTTAGCATTGATACTACGGGCAACCAGCCACCTCGCGTCCCCGTTCTGGTATCTCCTGAAGATGGGGCGACTGAAGCTACTCTCTGGCCCACTTTCCGTGCTTATTATGAAGACCGGGATAGGGATACTGGATGGATATATTTTGAAGTATCTTTCCAGGAGGATATAATAGCCTCGGGCTGGTCTGGGGAACTGGCGAGTGGCACAGAAGCTTCCTGGATTCCTGAGAATCCTTTACCTGACCAGAGTACGGTCTACTGGAGGGCAGAGTCGTTTGATGGCAGGCTCTATTCCTCCTGGAGCTCTACCAGGACTCTACATATCGCTACCCCGAGCAACAATCCACCCAATCCGCCAGAACTGGTCTCTCCTCCAAATGGTGATGTGACTGGAGACTTCAGCCCACTCTTTACTGCTAAGTTCACTGACCCCGATATGAATGGTCTCAAGCTCGGCTTTGAGGTAAGTTCCACAAATGATTTTAGCATTATTGTTGACACTGGGTACTCTTCTGAGCTCATCCAAGATGCATATGGCGTCTATTGGGGAAATTGGGAAGCAGAAAATATTCCTCAATTAGGTGAACCTCGCACCTACTACTGGCGAGCAACTGCCTATGATTCTATGGGAGGAAGCACTCAAGGAGGTCAAGTCTGGAAGATAGTAATCGATCCTGGTGCACTGAGAAATCATCTGCCAGTAGTATATTTTGTTTCTGACCCTCGACAGTTAAAACCTGAAGAAGCTTCTGAGAAGATAGGTATAATAGATACAAAAGTAGAGGTTAGTGATATTGATGGTGATGAATGCGTGCTAAAGGTAGAATATTCTACTGATAATGCCAAAACATGGCCTAAGGCTACGATTATGGATGCACAAGCTGAATTTGGTGGCTTATCAGTAGATAATGGAGGGAAATATCAGATAACTGGAATAAGGTATACTTCTTTCGGCAACCAGATAAACTTCAAATGGGATTCTAAAGCGGATTTACCTTCTGATTTACCTTCCGCGGTATATGACCCTGTCTATCTAAGAGTAGTTGTTTTCGACGGACTAAATACTGATATTAAAGAAGCCACTACTTCTATTGACCTCTATTGTCAGCCTCCGGATTGGCTTATCTCAACGGGGAGGACGGACACTACAATAAGTTTCAGCTGGGAACAGAGTACGCCCACAAAAGTAAGTGGATATGAGATTCGATATAGCACGAGAGAGGATTTAGGAAATTACGAGAAGGTGCTAATTCCCAATCGCTACCAGACCGAGGCAACAGTTACTGGCCTGACTTCCAATACAACCTACTATTTCAATATTGCCTCGTTTGATGAATTTGGAAACATTGGATTTAAAGAAGAGAATAAGTTGGCAGTGCCCACAGAAGTAGCCCAGCCTGGTCCACCTGTAGTTATGGGATTATACGATAAGGATATTGGAGGGACGGGCTATTATACCCGAATAGAGTTTGACGCAAGCGCGATAAATAATAATCCGCCGGATACACTATATGCGATAAGGTATATTATCGATTATGCCAATGACAAGTGGTTACAGGGGAATGGGACTGTGGCGGAAGAGCCGATTGTTGTGCATACAGTCACAGAATGGCAAACTGGAATTGTCAATTGTCATACCGGGCTTGAGGCATACACCTATTATAAATATATCATTAGAGCATATGGAAAAATGGGAGAGTATAAGGAGTCCAGTTCCTATGGTTATGCTTGGACTCCTCCTGGAAAGCCTACCAATGTCAGAGTGTCTGAGATGCCAGTAGATGCTCCTGACTATCTTAGAGTCAGCTGGGATAATCTTACTGGAGCGGCTACTTATAAATTGTATATCTCCACCGCCTCAGGAGGAGAACCTGTTGAAGTAATAACCGGAATAGGTGAACTATCTTCTAACTACGATGTTGATGGCGGTACGCCAACAGTAGTAACCAGTATTGTGGTAACAGGCATAGATGCTAAAGAGATAAGTTTAAGCTGGACAAAACCGATTGGAGAACTTGCACCAAGCGCCACTTACTATTTCAAGGTAAATGGTGTAACTACTCAGGGAAGTGAAGGTCCAAAGAGTGATGAAGCAAGCGGTCAGCTCCATCCAGTAATAGCTGGTTACAATCTCTACCAGCAGAATCTGAGCATAGGGACTACAGATTTGTTTAGGGTAACTGGGAGTACAGAGATAAACAACTTCGTAGATACCACAGTTACTCCCAATACTCAATATAGCTACACAGTGAGCGCGGTCTCTTCAGATGAGCTTGAAGGTCCTTTGTCAAGCTCCACTTCGGCAATGTGGACTCTGGCAGCAGTTCCTGGGCCAGGCTGGTTCTCCGATGTTAGTACTACATCTATTCAGGCGAACTGGGGGGCTAATGGCAATCCTGATTGGACTAAATATAGAGTGGAATGTTCTACAAATGCCTCTTTTGGAGTCATAGTAGATAGTGAAGACTGGACTGTAAATATGTTATCCTGGAGTGCATCTAATCTATCCATAAATACCGAATATTTCTTCCAGGCTCAAGCAAATAATGAAAAGGGAACGACGACAGATTGGCGGGTTCTGGGTAGCACATATACCTACGCTGTTAAACCTGATGCACCGACACTTGCCATTACAATCACTGCCGAAAGGCTTCTGGCAATAGAAGTGATAATTAACCCGAATGGCAATCCAGACTGGACAGAATATAGCATTGAAGTTACTTATGACTACGGAGAAGGTCCGATCCGGAAGTATGTCCAGTCGCCTGATACCACTACTTGGCTTGCCACATTAGGTGATGAAGAGAAGATTGAGCCTTATAGCGTCTGGGGAGGGACAGCGGGAATCAAGAATATCTGGAGTAGTGGAGTTAGCCTGATTGGCAACACTACCTATACCTACAGAGTGAGAGCCTGGAACGGCAACAGGATTCCCACAGACTTTAGTGACCCGTCCTCTCTTGAGACTCCACCCTGGCTTCCTGTTATCTGGGCTACGGCATCCGATGGAAGAGAGGTACAGCCTGGAGACTTCCTCAATGTGGACAAGGTTACATTTACCATAAGAGGAAGTGACTACTACTATTACAAGTGGAATACCAGTGAGTCGGATGTAGTTACCTCTACCAATACTCAGTTAGGAGGTCCAGTAGCAGTAACCACACTGACAATGGATGCAGAGACCAGCTGGTATCTCCATGTTCTGGGATGGAACGTAGACATCGACACTCCAACCGGCCAGACCACATTCGGTCCTATAACTTATGATATCCAGAAACCAACGGTAACATTAGTGGTGAATAGTGGAAGGATACTTCGTGATGGAGAGATAGTGGGCGTTCTTCCTGAGACGGGTATGGAGGCTAAATTTAGTAAAGTGATGAGGAGAAGTTCCGTGGAAGAGGGACTTGAGCTTATAGCAGTGAAGAATAACCTCAACGAGCCAATAAACGAGAAAGTCTCTCTTAACTTTGAGTGGGATGGCTCTACAAAGACAGTAAGGCTCACTCTACAGTCAGGAGAGCTAAATAAGAATTACTTGTACAGGCTTCAGGTAACTGACAGGGTTACTGACCTCGCAGGTAACACGGTTAAAGGTGAGAGAGAGCTTGTTTTCAGGACAATAATGGACTATACAAAGAAGAATATCATAGCCAAAAAGACTGATGAAAGAATTATCGTAACTATGGAAGCCAATACGCTCAATAGGGACGGATATTTGGTTATCAATACAGCACCTCTAACTTATCAGTATAGGGTCAATCCTGATAACATAGTGGAAGCTAATAAGAAGGTTACAGAAGGCTACCAGTACCCAATAGAGGGATGCCTCTGGGAGTTCAATGTCTATGATAGGGATGGGAATTGGATGGGGGATGGGTTTAAATTTGAGGTAGAGATTGCATTGCCATATACTGATGATGATGGTGATGGAATGGTGGGCGATCCTTCAATTCCTGTAAAGGAGGAAACCTTACTGGCATTCTGGCTGAATGAAGAACATTCTAACTGGGTGAGGGTGCCTGGCTCCAAAGGTGATAGAGAGAAGAATGTTGTTACAGTTAAGGTTCCGAGCTTCTCAGTATATGCTCTTATGGGTTCGGCAGTATACGATTTGAGTAATGCTCATGCCTATCCAGTTCCCTGGAAGCCAAACGATGGCAAAGATGAGACAGGCACTGAGGCGAGAGGAATTACCTTCACTAACCTCTCCACCGATGGTGTAATCAAGATTTACACCATAAGTGGTGAACTGGTGATGAACTATGAGTATAAGCCAGTGGATAAAGGAAAGTGGACATGGGATGTGAAAACTCCCAATGGGGAGAAAGTGTTTAGCGGTGTCTACATATACTACATCAAGAATGAGAAGGAACATAAGACAGGAAAACTAATCATCATCAGGTAAATTGTAGGGGTTCGATTCATCGAACCCGAAATGCTCCGACTCCAGCCCCGATTTCATCGGGGCTTTTTTTTGTTTAGTGCAGGTTATTTTCCTCTCCCCTTGGGGGAGAGGGTGAAGGGTGAGGGGGAGAGGATTGGGGTGAGGGGCATAATTGCGAAGCTTTGCTTCGCTACTCCAGCCCCCCGATTTTATCGGGGGCTTTTTTTTCGCTAACTGTAGGGGACGGACTCTGTGCCGTCCCTTCCTTTGGGCTTCCTTCTTCGGGCGACCATAAAGGTCGCCCCTACATTCTTCGTAGGGGTTCGATTCATCGAACCCGCTTTATCGGGCGCCATAAATGTCGCCCCTACAATCGTCCCATCTTCCGGGCTACTCCAGCGTCGCCGAAAATTTACAAAAATTTTACAATTTATTTACATATCTGTGATTTCCCTGTGGTAAATTATTAACAGACCTCGACGAAGTCTCGTCGAGGAAAGCAAATCCGAAAGGGCAAACTCCGAGTAATCGGAGGGCGTCCCGATAAGGCGGGACACGTCGGCTCCAGGGGAAAAGCTGGCGGGCAAAACCACGGGTCTTATTTATTAAGATGGCCGGGTTGCCGATCACTTAATAAGGTAGATAAGATAGCCGGGTTGCCGAAGATAAAAATTTTTGGTAACTCGGTTTTTTTTATAGAGAGGCTTAGAAATTAGAAAGACAAAAAGAGAAAGAGAATTTGCAGAAACGATTTCCAGAACCCCGAAATTGGGGAAAGGGGCAAATCTGTGTTTTTAGGACGGAAAAAAAGACTATTTTTGTTACTATTTTCTGGCGTAGTGGTGGGAATATTCTTTGCAGTTAAAGGTGCAATAATAGAACAGAAGCCAGAAATTGGCACCCTAAAGAGTGCCCGACCAATTGGCACCCTAAAAGGTGCCCGACCGGTTGAGGAAGAGGACAGGAATAAGGATGGCAAAACCGATATCTGGAGATACTTCGAGGATGGCATATTGACCAGGTCAGAAGTGGATAGCGACTACGATGGTAAAGTAGATTTCTGGGCATCCTACAAAAATGGTAAAACTGAAAGGCAAGAGATAGACAGAAATAGTGATGGGAGAAGAGATGCCTGGGCCTATTTTGAACAGGGAGTAAAAGTGAGGCAGGAGATCGATTCAAATCACGATGGCAGAGTTGACGGCTGGTTCTATTATAAACAGGGAAAGTTGTGTGGCAGAGCAGTGGATAGTGACTTTGATGGAAAGATTGACAAGACATTCGGAGAAGTTCCTGGTTGATTGTAGGGGCGACATTTATGGCGCCCGATCGCCCGATAAAGCGGGTTCGATGAATCGAACCCCTACGAAGGCAAAAACAAGGGACGGCACTGAGTCCGTCCCCTACAATTCCTGTAGAAAATACATTTTGGGTGGCAAATGATAGCCGAGTCACAAAAGCCAAAATATAGAGGGATAGTCAGAGTAATTTCGGTCACAGTAGCCATAGTTCAGACCTGGACCCAATTCTGCTTCTCTGCAAACTTCAGTTTCGTCCCTCGCTTAAAAGAATTGAAGAAGGACCGTGAAGAATCCGGATACTTTTCCTTAGGCCAGTTGGAAAAGAGGGAGAAAAGACAAGAGAGCATAATTAAGCAGCAGAGGGAGATTGAGAAGTTCAGAGAGCGGCGGGAAAGAGCGGAGAAGGTAGAAAGGCTGGAGAAGGCTCTATTTGAGGGGAGCTTGGAGAGAGCTACTGCTATTGGCTCGATAAGGGAGCAAGTCCTTACCAGCCATAGAAGGGTGCTTGAGGTTGCTGCTCAGAAAAGCGAGTTTAAATATGTTAAATATGATGACGGTCGCATAGTCTATTTCAAAGATGGGTTTGCCTCAAGAATTGAGAATGAGAAAGTTACTGATGCCTTTGGATATGAGACTATTCGTCGTGTCTATGATATGACCTACAATGAGAAGTGGCTCCTGGAGTCTTACGATGCAGAGACAGTTGATGAGTTTGGCAAATTAACCAGGGAACACTGGCAAGCAAATGGATATACCGAAGATTCTGTCTTCTATGCTACAGATGAGACAAAGGCTAATCAATTTCTCACCAATTGGGTTGTCACCATAACTGACCCCTACGATTATACTGTCACAGTTGAGTATTCTAACGGACAGTATACGGGCAAATTCCTTACTTCCTACCATAAAAAAATTACAGATTGCTGTGGACATACTACCAATATTGAATGGTCCTGTAAGGCAGAAGATTACGATTCGAATAAGAACCTAACCAAATATCATGAGGAGATTACTGATCCTTTCGATAATGTTACGGTAAGAGACTGGAAAGGTACTTATATTGGTGAACGTGAAGACACGCGATTAACCAATTCAAGAGAGGAGAGCTGGACTACAAGCCTGGATGGTTCTAAAAGCCACACCATAAGTGAGACACACTATACTTATGGTAGTGACAAAATTGTCACTGGAGCAAGTGGCTTTACAAAGACAGAAGGAGAGGATGGATTCGGGAATACCTTTACTGATGAAGCTAAATTAAAGCATGAGATTGTAAACGAACATTTGGAACTTACTGGTATTACTGGAACTACTCGTAACAATAATGTAGACGATTCATTCAGCGTAAGCCACTATACTATAGAATACTACTACAACGATAAAAACCTTCTTGTCGGTGCTTCGGGTGAGACAACCACAACCGGTGAGGACATCTTTGGAAGCAGCTTTAATTCCCATACCATCGACACCTATATCATTATAGGCGGTCAGGCTAAAAGAAAGACTTCGGTTACTGATACTGAGACAGTAAACTTCGATTCTTCGGAAGCCGAGACGGTAACCACTGTCGAGTACGAATACGACTTATCTGGCTACTTAATCGATGCCCAAAGTTTTTCCGAGACAACGGGAGTGGATGTCTTTGGAAACATATACAAAACTCACAGCCGCAATATCTATGCAATAATAAACGGACAGGCGAGGGTAATAAGTTCCACCAGCATCATTGATTCCTACGATGCCGGGTGGTTTCAAGAAGGGGGAGGAGGAAGCGGAGAAGATATACAATCGCTAATAGATGGGATTGAACAGTTCCTGAATATATTTATCGGCTCAACTCCTGAAGAGAGGAGAGGAATTTTAGAGGGTTTAGGAATTGGCGATTTCCCCTTGATAGAACTCACTACTGCTGGATTATCGGCAATAATTGAATGGCTGACAGATACCGGGACAAGAATTATCAACTGTGCGGTAAACGCCCTCTATAACATCTTAACCAACCTGGGAATAGAAGTAGCCAGAGGCGAGATAGCCACAAAGGCCATTCTCATCGACATTCTCACCGGAACAATCACTCCTGAGACTTCTTCTGGAGAACTTATGACTTCAATGTTAGCTCTGGTTAAACAGGCGGCACTAAGGGGAGTTAATCTTTCCGGTGCCCATCTAAGTTTAGAAACTCTCCAGAGTTTATCCGCTCCTGTAATTGCCCATATTGATGGAAACCATTATGTTGTGGTAAGCAGGATAGAGGACGGAAAGGTCTTCTTCTCTGGAATTAATGGTGAGAGTATGATTTCTATAGATGATTTCTCTTCCCGCTGGAATGGGGATGTTTTGATGACTGGGGTAGCTCCCGAAGGAACAGCCTTAAGTGAACAGAGGATGAGAGAGATAAGAGGGGCTACGGGAAGCGATACTGATAGCGACCCTGAATTTGATGATAAGCCCTGGCTTAAATATTTCCGGAAAATAGAAGAGGGCAGTAATACGTATATGTACTACTACAATGTGGAAGATGATGAACGGACAGGCGGATATAACAATACAGGGATAATCCAATATATCAGAGTGGTCAAGAGAGCGGACGGGACCATTGAGAGCGTCCATCGTGAAAGCTACAATGAGCAAGGTGTGTTGATGGAACTCCTCGATGTGACGAAAGATACTAATGGGAATATTACTGAAGCTTCCCGACAGTATTATAGTATGGGAAACCGCATAACCCTTAAGCTTACACCGAATGAAGATGGTTCTCAAAATCTGAGGGCTATATTCACCTCCTCCAATGGAATGGTAACCAAAATACTGGCTATTCCTCATAGGGTAAGCGGGCATACAGTTGTATCCCAGGATGACCCCAACGCTGGAAAAGATGGTTATGATGTCCGCTACATCCTGGAGATTGTGAACCTGGAGAATGCCGGTGAACTCAGTGATGATGGAACTTATTATACTCAGACAGGAATTCCTCTCTGGGACCACCGGGATGTAACTGTCTACTGGCGAGATGTAGAAACCGGTGGTTACCAAACCAATGGAAATGGGAGGTGGGTTAAGGTTTTTCGCCGGGATATAAATGGAAATGAGATTGAAGTTGATTGGAACAGTCTCACTACCGGCGAAAAAGAGTCCATCTGGCGACAGGTTTATAGTGCCAATAAAGATGAGGAACATACGGTTTATGTGAATTATGGGGGTAAGTTGAGGATAGTTACTTGGACATTGGACGAGAGCGAACATAGAGAGGTTACCGGCATTACCAACTGGGATGGAAGTGATGTTGCTGAGTCTCCCCTTAAGCCGGACTCCGAGGGCAATTTTACGAATTTGCCACCGGAGATTACGAGCGCAATAAATAATGATTCCCACAGTCAAGATAACACAGTATCATCCCAGATATTTGAAAGAGATGGTGCTGGGAATATTATGTCTCTCTGGATACAGGAGAAAGTTACAGTGGAATGGAGTGAGACTGACGGAGTAAGGCAGATAACTCAAATTAATGGAAAATCAGTTTCCTGGTGGCACCTTACTGATGAGGAAAGGTTTGAAATTATGCGTCAGGTAAATAGAGATTCTCCAGATGGGGAGAGAGAGCTGGAGACCAATATTATAAAGAGAAACGAAAGCGGTGACCAGATTATTTATGAACAGAAATTTTTCGGCGAGGGAGTTACCTATATCCAGAAGAGAACGGCGGAGTACATCAAGCGGACCTATACTCTGGAAATACCAGACGAGTATGGTGGGGATATTACAATTACCCAGGCATTATGGAATTTTGCTGGAGCCTGGCAGAATGAGTACGATAACGTAGGGATAAAGTGGAATGGCGACCCCTGGGGAAGCGGAGTGACGATAACTCTTACTGACAGCCAGGGAGCGGGGGTTGATACCAGTCAGTTCTCTAGTGATGATTGGAATAGAATCAATGATGCAATATATAGGATTGAAGCCAACCATGATTTTGAGGTAGATGTAAAGTTACAAGATGCAACAGCCGATCAACCAGAGGTAACAGTAACCGCAAGGTGGGATGATAACAGAATTACAGTAGATGGTAGGCCCCTCGGGGATTGGACTTATTCGGAAGACGAGAGTGAGAACGAGAAGGCAAGAAACAAGATTGAGAGTGCCATACTGGCTAAGGGTGTAGTTTGTAAGGTAAATTTAGCCGGCCCAGATGAAACCGATGATTATGTCTATGTGACCAGAGATAAGAATGGCAAAATTCAAGTCCGGGATATGGATGGAGGTTCGAGAAGTATATCGGATAGTGAACAGAAGAAAAAGATTGAAGATTCTGTATTCAGAAGGGAAGCAGAAGAGATTGGCAGTGTCCATCTGAGTGTTGTGGTGAGGTCGAGTGAGTTATGGGACAGTAGCGATGTTGATGGGGACGGAGTCATTGATGAGCAATTGAGTCTTGCCAGGAATGTCTATACCCGTACTTGGTTAGGGGAGGAAGCAGGGTCAGAAGAAGATGCAGACCTGAAGGATGAGATGAACCTTTCTTTCCTAGATAACGGCCTGGATGATAACGCACCGCCGAATGCGGGAATATTCGGGATAGAAAATGGCTTTTCTGGCGGTGAAGTTGCACAGTCCCCTGCTATAACTGGCGCTTCAGAAGCCATATTCACTCCTGGAATAGATTTGAATCCTCAGGTTACTCAGGAGGTTATAGATGGAGTTATTGGTAAGTTTACCGAGATTGTAGATAACCTTTCTTCGCAAGCGAGAGGATTCTTCGATAAGGTTACTGGTGGACTGGATAAAGTGGTAGGCTGGCTCGTAAATAAAGGAGAATATATCATAAGTTGTGCTATATATGCGTTAAAGAGAATATTGGAGTCCAAGGGACTGACTGTCTCCCGGGAAGAACTTGCTGCAGAGACTATATTCACCGACCTCATCAATCAGGTTATAACTCCTGGCTCTGAAGAGAAAGTGGAAACTTCAGCATATGCGCTTGAAGTAGCAGCAAAGAAGAGGGGACTGGACCTTGTGACTGTAAGAACGAACATAGAAAATCTATCCCGCATTGACAGTCCCGTGATTGCTCATGTGGGAGGCAACCATTTCGTTGTGGTCACAAAAGTTGAAGATGGTAAAGTTTTTGGGATTGAAGCTACGGGTGAAGAGTTTATTGTATCTCAGGAAGAGTTTAATTCTAAATGGGATAGAATTATCATCGCTCCCCGGTCTCCTCCTCAAGGAGAGATACTGTTTACCCCACCGAAGATAAACCCCGATAGTCCCACCACTGAGAGGTCATATATTGATGAGAATGGCAACAGGGTGATTGAAATTACAGTCTATGACCAATGGAATAATCCGATAAAGGTTACCAAGACTATAAATATGCCCGATGGTTCCACTTCCCGCACCCAGAGCTGGACAAACTATGAGTATGATGAGAAAGGAGTCCTGATTTCTGCTTCGGGAATGAGCGTAACCATCGGAGAGGACATTTTCGGCAATACCTACACCACGACGACCCGTAACTTCTATACCATAATAAGGGCTGAAGCAAAAATAGAAAAATCTATTTCCACAACCACTTCTTCCAATATAGACGGTTCCACTTCTGTTACCAGAGGAGAGGTAATTTATGAATATGACCCGACGAAAGGAATCCTATCTAAAGCGAGTGGAAACAAGGTAACAGAAGGGAAAGATATATTCAGTAACAGATACTTAACGAATACTCTTGACACTTATACCGTTATTAAGGGAGAAGCGAAGTTAGTCTATAGTGAAAGCGAGACGGAGAGTTGGAATATTGATGATTCCCATTCAAAGTCAACTAACTGGATGAGATATGAATATACTACTGGGAATGAGGAGCCTTCAGAGCTTCCTTCCAACTACTCCCGAAAAGAGAAAGTCATTGAGGGCTTATGTAAGGGTGCTTCAAGCGGAAGTCACACTGAGGGTGAGGATATTTTTGGTAATAGCTTCATTCAGGATGTAGTTACAGGCTACAAAACCATAATCAACGGTCAACCGAAGGCAACCAACCTGTTCACTAAGACCACAAGTAGAAACATTGATGGCTCTATTAGCCAGACAGTAAGTTCGTTGAATTATATTTATGATGAGAATACAGGTAATCTAAAATGGGTGGAGATAGACGGGAAGGAAGTGGAGGCAAGTATAACCCTTCCTGATGGTAGCAGCTGGTCTCATAAGGCGAGAGGAAAGGTAGTCACTGTAGGAGGCGATATTTTTGGCAACAGATACTATGTAGAAGCCACAAATAAGTATAGTCGGGAAATGATTAAGTTGACCGGACAGCCCAAAGTAGAGGAGAGCCTCTCCCTTACTGTATCGATGAATATTGATGGCTCAACTTCTACTACAAGTAGCAGGGTAATTTATGAATACACTAAAGGAAAAGAAAAGGAGGAAGAATTACCAGACATCATAGTGAATAAGGCAAAATATATAAATCCAGTCACAGGTTCTGCTTATGCTGGTTTACTCAAGGGAGTGGTAGAAGGGTCGGTAAAAGATAAGTTCGATATAAACGGAGATGGAGATACAAAGGATTTTGGCGAGACGAATCCTCAAGGCACATTTACCATAGAAAATGACATATTTGGAAACCAGTCGGAGAGCCTCACTCAGGCTGATTATATTATTATTAACGACCAGGTAAAAGAAAGTCTAGCAAAGACAGTCTCCTATGGCAAAAATCTGGATGGTTCCCTGAGCTATACAACAAGGAGACTGAGTTATACATATTCGGAAAAGGGGCAACTTGAGGAAGTAAAAAATATAGCAGTAGGTGAAGGTAGGGTAAAACTGAATGGAACTGAAGTAAGTTACAATGGAGGAGATAATGAAGTAGTAACTGTAGGGGCTGATTATTTTGGCAACTACTATGTTAGCAAAACAGAGAACCATTATCTCAATTCAAAAGAATGGAAAGGAAAGGTTTTAGTGGAATGGGCATTAACTACTACAGATGCTAACAATCTGGATGGTTCAAAGACCCAGACCGTAAGTTATCTCCATTATAATTACAATCCCAAGAACGGACTACTCAATGAAGATAATCCTATTGACAATATCGACACCAGAACAGATAAACCATACCAGCTGACCGCTGAAGTGGCGGTATCTGGAAATACGTATTCCCATACAGGTACAGGTTCCAATATAGATTCGGTTACTGTAGGAGGAGATATATTTGGTAACAATTACTGGACAGAGACAGAAAATAGTTACACTAATCTCTTCGGTCAAGCTAAGCTGAGTATAGCCACTACTCTCACTGAAAATTTCAATATCGATGGCTCAGAAGCAAAGACCAAAAGCAGCGTTAAATATGAGTATACAAACGGCGAGGAGACCGATTTATCCCGGACTCAAATTGATAAAAGGGATGTTTATAGGTACTTCATCGTGACGGAAGAGACTGGTAGCCGCAGGCTTCAGCCTGCGATCTATAAAGGACTCCTAAAGGGCGTAACACAACTTGAGGTAAGTTTAACCGATTATACTGGGACTGAAAGAAGGTTCGCGGGAGATTTGACAGTAGGTAAGGACCTGTTTGGAAATACCTTCTATACCAAAGTTGAAAATAGTTACACTATCTTTAAAGGGCAAGCTAAAGTAATTAATGCTTGTAAGACCACAGAATCGTCTTCCATAGATGGTTCCGAAAGTAAATCGGTAGGCGTAACAGGTTACCAGTACCAGGATAATGGTCGGCTGGATAGGGTATTCGATGAAGATGTATATGTAGTTATAGATAAAAGCAATGGTGAGTTCATTAAACAGGTGGATAATAGATACCAGGCGAAAGGTAATGAAAAGATTATTTCCGGTCAAGGAACAATAACCATTGGCTGGGACTTCTTTGGAAACTATTACGATAGCTTAACCCACAATGAATATCTCAACCCAGAAGAGTGGGGAGGAAAGGCGAAAGTAGATTGGGTGGAGACCACTACCAATGGTACCAACATAGATGGTTCGAAGACCCAGACTGTAAATTATCTCCATTATAATTATGACCGGAAAACAGGACTACTTAAAGAGCAGAATCCAGTAGATAATATCATTCCTTCTACCGGTAGACCTCATCAGCTCTCTGCCAGCGTGAGGGTAAATGGAGTTATGGCTACCCATACAGTAGATGTCAATAGAAACTCTAAGGTGAACTCCCTCACTGTGGGTTGCGATGTTTTTGGGAACAGTTACTCAACTGAGACGGAAAATATTTACAGTTATGAGGCTGGTGGAGTTAGGCTCGATATTGTAAATAGTTTGACCCACTCGATTAGTATAGATGGCTCAGATGAAAATACATCGAGCAGTCTCAAGTATGAATATACTGATGGAACTGAGACAGCTTTAGACTTAATAAATACAAATTATGTGCAAAGAGGAGAAGATGGTGAGCCCACCAGGATCAGGGCGCAATTCCTCACTTCCAGTGGGAATATCTACAAGGGCTTAATGAAAGGTGTCACTATCCTGGAAGTTGACGGCAGCATCGACTGGGATGGAGATGGGACTTTCTGGAGTGTAAAGCGAGAGCTTTACGGGACATATACCCAGGGGAGAGACACCTTCGGTAACACATATAAGAGCCTGGTGGAGAACGAATATATTGTAATTAATGGTCAAATGAAAGTCTCTGAGGCTACCACCGTAAGTAATGGCACTAATGTAGATGGCTCAAAGACCTGGTCGAAGACGAGACTCCATTACACTTATGATTGGGATAGAGGCAGGCTTACGGGAGTTACAAATCGTGCAATAGAGAGTGGTTCAGTAACTCTTAATGGCGTGACTGTAAGTTATGAAGGTGGTGAAAAAGGAGTAACCGTAGGGGTAGATGGTTTCGCTAATTATTATGTAAGTTATGTAGAGAACCAATACATAAATCCTGAAGATTGGAAGGGGAAAGTGCTTATCGGTGAATCGCTAACCACAACCTGGGCTACGAATATTGATGGGTCAAAGGCCTGGACAGTAAATAGATTGGGATATACTTATGATAACCATACTACCAGACTTACAAGAGTAGAGAACTTAGATATAGATTCAGGCGAAGTGACTCTTAATGGGGTCACGATTGAGTATGGTAGCCGCAGGCTTCAGCCTGCGATAATCACTGTGGGCGTAGATTTTTATGGCAACTACTATACAAGTCTAGCAGATAACCAGTATCTCGACCCGGAAAAATGGGGTGGCAAGGTTAAACCAGGTATTGCTACTACCACAACAGATAGTTTCAATATTGATGGGTCACAGAGTCAGACTAAGACATCAGTTGACTACCATTATAACCCAGTAACTACTCTCTTAGAATGGGCAAGTGCAGGTCGCGATAACTTGAGGGTTGCCCTTCCGCAGTCTGCGTTTGAGGGAAGAGGCTCAATCTCCGTGGGAGCGGATATATTTGGAAATACCTATTATACCCAGACTGCTAACACCTACGAAATCATTAATGGACAGGCTAAGATAACCAAAGCTTTCACCACTACAGAAAACCGTAACATTGACGAGTCATTCAGCCAGACAGTAAGTTCAATAGACTATGGGTATGATAAGAGGACAGGATTACTTAAGTGGAGTCGACTAAGTTCTGAGGAAGTTTCTGCACGGATAATCCTGGAAAAAGGAACTGCCTGGGAGCATACCGCTTCTGGCAGAGTGGTCACTGTGGGGACGGATATATTTGGAAATAGATACTGGAGTGAGAGCTTAAATCAATATAGGGTCATTAAAGGAGAGGCTAAACTTGATAGGGTTACTACAGCAACTGATTCGATTAACATAGATGGCTCGACGAGTAAGACAATAGAGGACTGTGAAGAGGTTCTTGAGTATAGTTATGATGAGAATACTGGCAGACTTTCAGGAATCACTAACATAAAAGATAGTGTAGTGTTGAATAACGATGGATTTGGGAATAAGACAATAACTACTACCCATAAAGAGTTTGCTCCCACTGATACTGGACAGGTGAAGCTCCTGACTTCTTCATCCCGGACAGAGACGAGTGAAAAGTATGAAGCAATGAGTCTCGATGGGACGGAGATAGAGACTATCCAGGCGAGCAAAGTAACTTACAGTTATGGTGAGAAGGATGGCTATAAGGACTTACTCATAAGGGCGACTGCCACAGACAGCAAAGTCAAGACCACCGACTATTATGGCAATGTAAACGAGACCACAACTTCTTATGAATACAGTGTGCTATTAGGTCAGGCAAAGGTAAGCAAGATGACTACAAGTATAGATAGCCAGAACATAGATGGTTCAACAACGAGGACAATAGAGAGCTATGAAGAGATATTGGAGTACAGTTACAAAGAAGAGACTGGTAGACTGTCAGGAATCGTAAATACCAGGGATAGCATAGTTTTAAATAGCGACATTTTTGGGAATAAGACAATAACCACAACCCATAAAGATTTTGAACCCACTGATACTGGACAGGTGAAGCTACTGACTTCCTCATCCTGGACAGAGACAAATGAAGATTATGAAGCAATCAGTCTTGATGGCACGAAGATAGAGACTACTCAGGCAAGCGTAATAACTTATAGTTATGGTAAGAAAGATGGCTATAAAGACTTACTCTTAGAAGCGACTGCCACTGGTAGCATAGTTAAGACTACTGACTATTATGGCAATATAGCACTCACCTCAACTTCTTATGAGTATGATGTGCTACTGGGTCAGGCAAAGGTAAGTAGAGTAACCACAAGTATAGATAGCCAGAACATAGACGGCTCGACAAGCAGGTCAATAAAGGGATGTGAAGAAGTTCTGGAGTATAGATATGATGATAATACTGGCAGACTTTCAGGAATCACTAACATAAAAGATAGTGTAGTGTTGAATAACGATGGATTTGGGAATAAGACGATAACCAGAACCCATAAAGAGTTTGCTCCCACTTCTACTGGACAGATAAAGCTTTTGACTTCTTCCTCCTGGACAGAGACAAGTGAAAAGTATGGAGCAACCAGTCTCGATGGCACGAAGATAGAGACTATTAAGGCGAGCATAATAACTTATAGTTATGGTGAGAAGGATGGCTATAAAGACTTACTCTTAGAGGCGACTGCTACTGGTAGCATAGTCAAGACCACCGACTATTATGGCAATGTAACGCTCACCTCAACTTCTTATGAGTATGATGTGCTATTAGGTCAGGCAAAGGTAATTAACACAAAGACAAGTATAGATACGCAGAGCATAGATGGCTCAACAACGAGGACAATAGAAGGTTGTGAAGAGGTACTTGAGTACAGTTATGACGGCAATACCGGGAGGCTATCAGGAATCGCCAATACCCGGGATAGCATAGTTTTAAATAGTGACATTTTTGGGAATAAGACAATAACTAAAACACATAAAGAGTTTGAACCCACTGACACTGGACAGATAAAGCTAAAGAAGACTACTAACTCGACAGAGACAAATAAAGATTATGGAGCAATCAGTAACGATGGCACGGAGATAGAGGCTAAACAGGCAAGCGTAGTAACCTACAGTTACGGTGAAGATGGGAAAGATCATAGAGATGTATTGTTGAGTGCTGAGAATACGACTCCAGGAATTACTCTCACCACCGACTTCTTCAATAACACCACAGAAACCACAGTCAAACAGAGATTCGAAATTATAAATGGTCAAGCAAAAGTCACCAACCTCCTTACCACTTCTACTTCCCAGAGCTTTGACGGTTCTCACAGCCAGAGTGTAAGCTCAATAGATTACCATTATGATAGGAAAACAGGAAGATTGGATTGGGTGGGTATGAGTAAGGAGAGTGTCACTGCAGAGATAGATGGTTGGAGCCATAGTGCTCAAGGGAAAGCAGTTACCGTGGGTAAGGACATATTTGGCAATAAATACTATATAGAGACAACCAACCTCTATAATAAAGAAATAGCCCAGTTAACAGGTCAGGCTAAAATAGAGAGAACTATCTCGGTAACCTCTTCTACTAATATTGATGGGTCCCAGTCTACTACCACAAAGGTAGTGAGCTACCAGTATACCAATGGAAAGGAAAGTCCACTCCATCCAGAACTACTTCCCGATGCCCGCTATGTAAAAGATGGGAGAGTCCTCGTAGGACTATGCAAGAACGCCTCTGGCGAAAGCCATACTGAAGGCGAGGATACTTTCGGCAATAGATACACTGGAGACAGCAAGGAAGAGTATATTATATCAGATGGCCAGGCAAAATTAAATGTCGTAACTACAACCACTGAATCGACAAACCTTGACGGGTCAAAAGCCGTTACAATAAGTAAATTGGGTTATACATACAGTCAGGATACAGGCAGGTTGATAGAGGTTAAAAACTTGTCTATTGTAAAAGGCTCGGTGAAACTTAATGGAATAGAAGTGGGATACGAAGGAAAAGAAAATGAATCAGTATCGGTTGGCGTAGACATTTTTGGCAACTACTATGTAAGTTATGTAGAGAATTATTATCTTAGTCCTGAAGATTGGAAAGGGAAGATATTGGTAGCTTGGTCAAAGACAACCACCGATTCCACAAATATTGATGAGTCGAGGAGTCAAACAGTAAGTTATCTCCACTATAATTATGACCGCGAGACAGGACTGCTTTCTCAGGATAATCCAGTGAATAACATTATTCCTGAGACAGGGAAACCCTATCAACTGACTGGTAAAGTATCAGTGAATGGAGTGACAGTAATTCACACAGTAGATACAGGTAAAGAGCCGGATGTGAATTCAGTTACTGTTGGCGTAGATGTATTTGGAAATACCTACTGGTCGGAGAGCAAGAATACTCATAGGAACATAGCCGGTCAGGCAAAACTGGAGACAGTGGAGACAGTCACTAATTATACAGAAATTGATGGTTCGACTAACAGGACTCTTAGCAATTTAAGATACGATTACACTTTGAGTGAAGATGAGGATAGAAGTACGCTCAGTCAGGTGAGTCCGGAGGACATAGATAATTATGGCTATTATGATGGTGACGTCTGGCATATGTATGTTGGGCTTTTGAAAGGCGTTACTGTATTGGAGGTCGAAGGGACCATCGACTGGGATGGAGATGGAACTCCTGAGAGTGAGCTTTATGGAACATATACAGAGGGTGGAGATATATTTGGCAACACCTATAGGAGCTTGGCAAAGAACGAATATGTTATCGTTAACGGCCAGGCTAAGATAGAAAACACCACCACTGTTACCAATACTACCAATCTGGACGGCTCAAAGACCTGGTCGAAGAGCAAACTGCACTACATCTATGACGAAGAGGATACCGGCAATCTTACTCGTGTGGAGCAAGCGGAAGTAACTGGCGGTTCGGTAATTCTCAATGGAATAAGGGTGGACTACGAAGGAGGAAGAAGAGGAGTAACAGTGGGTGTAGATATTTTTGAGAATTACTATGTAAGTTATGTGGAGAACCAATATTTGAATCCTCAAGATTGGAAAGGAAAGGTTCTGGTAGACTGGTCATTAACCACTACAGATTCAACAAATATAGATGGCTCAGAAACGAAGGCTTTCGATAAGCGGAAATACACTTATAATGGAAACAGCACCAGGCTTATGCGGGTGGAAAATTTGGATATAGACCATGGAGAAGTAACTCTGAACGGAGTAACAATTAGTTATGGGAGTGGAAACATTCCTTGTGCCATAGCAGTGGGAGCAGACATTTTTGGCAACTATTACATAAGTCAAATAGAGAACCATTATCTCAATCCTGAAGATTGGGGTGGCAAGGTTAAGGTAGAAAAGGCGATTACCACTACAGATTCTACCAGTATAGATGGGACGACTTCTACCAATGTTAACACAATCGAGTATAGTTATGAGAAAGGAATTCTCCCTATTGAGAAAGGAAATACTGGTCAGAAGATTTACATTGACGAAAATGGCAACGAAGTAAGGGAAGTTGTAACCTACACTGAAGCGGGGAATCCACTTAAAGTAGTAAAGACAGTAAAAGATAGTGATGGCAATATTACCACAACTGTTACCAATAACACTTATAAGCTAATTAATGGAGAGGAGCAGCTTATAAGTTCTAATAGTAAAACCCAGACCATTAACCCTGATGGAGCTTTCACTGACTCCCAGTTCTGGCTCCTTTATAAATATAATTTTGGAGGGATGCTTATTGGTGCTGAAGGTGGCGGCGAAACTAACGGTAAAGATGTTTTCGGTAATACATTCCATACTATTATAACTAATGAGTATATGGTGATAACTGGTCAGGCAAAGTTAATCAGCACTGAATCGGTCACCGAAAGTGAAAATATAGATGGTTCAAGAAGTAAGAGTGTAGCTGAATTGAGTTACAGATACGATTTAAGAACAGGTAGACTCACTTCGGTCACGCCAGAAAAGGCTGAAGTCCAGGCGAAACTGAATGGAGTTACATTAAGTGCAAGAGGACTGGGAACGGTCACTGTAGGTGTGGACCTCTTAGGTAATACCTATACGAGTGTGGTAGAGAATCATTACCTTGACCCCGAAGAATGGGCGGGTCAGACAAAAGTAAGCTGGTCAATCACCACTACTAACCACACAGGAATTGATGGAACGAGAAGTCAAACTGTGAGTTATTTCCATTATAATTACGGTAGGCAGTCAGGACGTTTCGGACTACTCTCCGAAGATAATCCGGTAGATAATATCAATCCAGAAACGGGCCGGGCTTATCAACTTTCTGCAACTGTGTCCCTGAACGGAATAACACTCACTCACACAGTAGACACCGAAGATAAGCCAAGTGTAAACTCGGTTACTGTGGGAGTTGATATTTTTGGAAACAGCTACTGGACGGAAACTGTAAATAGTTACAGGAATGTCTTTGGTCAGGCAAAACTTGATATGGTGATAGCCACCACCAATTCACAAAATATTGATGGCTCGCTCAGTAAAACTGTAAGTGGGATGAAATACGAATATACTGATGGCACTGAGAATTTAGAAGACCTTCAAGAATTGCCAATCATAGACCCGCAAAAGTATATTAACCCGGAGACCAATCTTGCTTATAAGGGGTTGGTGAAGGGAGTAACCGCAGTAGAAGGAGGAATAAGTTTAGTCGATTATAAAGGTATCGAGAGACATTTTGATGGCGTGGGTTCTCTGAGTGCAAGTACAGATTTGTTCGGCAATACTTTCTGGACAACTAATGTTAATTCCTATAAGATGGAAAATGGTGGGCAAATTCTGGAAAGTGCGACTGTTACCACTGATGGGAAAGACTTTGCCGGGAATAGCTATAACATAGTGGCTAATAATTCCTATACAACCATTGGCGGTCAGGCGAAATTGGTCAGCTCGGAAACCACAACGACTAATAATAACCTTGATGGCTCACAATCTACCACCAAAACCATCCTCACCTATACCTACACAGATGGCAGTGAGACTGCCAGTGACTTACCTGAAGGCTACCTTGACGAATACGGAAGGATTCTCCAGAGGTGGTTAAACGAAGATGGCGATGTCTATATAGGTCTTTTGAAGAGTATAACCCATGAAGAGGTAACTCTGGATGGTCACTCGTTCCAGGGGTCTTTAACTGTAGGCAGTGACCTTTTTGGAAATAGTTACTGGACAACAAATGAGAACCATTACGGGTTTTTCAATGGCCAGGCTCTGCTCGAGAATTCGTTAGTTACAACCCATGGAATAGATTTCTTCGGAAATACATATGAGACTGTGAGCAACAATAGTTACCAGGTAATTGGCGGTCAAGCGAAGCTCACCTCTTCAAAAACAACCACTCATAACCAGAGCGTAGATGGTTCAGAGTCAGTAACCGAAAGTGCAATCCGTTACATCTATACCGATGGCAGAGAAAGTATAAAAGACCTCAGGAAATTGAACATTGTTAATCCCGAAGCCTATATTAATGGAATCACCGGCCGTGCCTTTATCGGCCTTTTGAAAGATGTAGTTATTGATAAGGTAAGCTTAACTGACTACAGAGGAATTTCTCACAGGTTCCTGGGAGGACTCACTATAGGGAAGGACATCTTTGGAAGCACTTTCTGGACTACAAACGAGAGCCGTTACAGGATTTTTAATGGTCAGGCATTTTTGGATAGGGCGATAGTTACCACTCAAGGAGAAGATTTTGCGGGAAATAAGTATGAGAGTGTGAACAATAACAGCTACGAGACCGTTGGGGGTCAGGCGAAATTGGTGCGCACGGAAGGTAGCACCATAAACACCAATGTGGACGGTTCAGAAAGCAAAACTTACACCATCTCCAATTATGAATATACAAATGGTAGTGAAAACATAGAGGAACTACAAAAGTTCAATATCATAAATCCTGAGATATATATCAATCCTGAGACAGGTCTTTCCTATACTGGTCTATTAAAGACAGTAGATGCCGAAGGTGAAGGAGTGAGTTTAATTGATTATAAAGGTATTAGGAGAGAGTTCTCCGGGACTGGTTCCTTGACTGTGGGTAAAGACCTCTTTGGCAATACTTTTTGGACTATCAATGAAAATAGCTACAAGATTTGGAACGGGCAATCATTCTTAGAGAGCGCAACAGTTACCACAAATGGAGAGGATGCTTTAGGGAATAGTTATGTGTCTATAAGCAACAATTCTTATAATGTTATCGGTGGTCAGGCGAAATTGGTCAGGTCTGATTCCACCACCTCAAGCACAAATTTAGATGGTTCAGTGAGTAAGACAGGAAGTCTCCTCCGTTACGGATATACCAATGGCACTGAAAAGTTAGAAGACCTGGAAGGATTGCCAATCATAAACCCAGAGCTATATATCAATCCCGATACTAATCTTGCCTATATTGGTTTATTGAAGAGCGTAACCTTGGAGGAAGTTACTGTAGAGCTCGATAATGTGGGTGGAGGTCAAATAACCCTGGCAGCTTCTGGCAAGGTTACTGTAGGTCATGACGCATTCGGCAATTATTATAAGACAATTGTGACCGATGATTATAAGATATTCAAGGGACAGGTGAGAATAGATTCAGCCACAACCGATACTTACTCTTACGGAATTGATGGCTCTTCCTCACAGACGAAATGGAAGGTGAAGTATGAATATGACGAAAGGAATATGGTCTCATCTGCCACTGATTTAGCAATAGGCGTAATCAGAGATAGCAATGAGAAGGTAGTAGGTTTCTCAGACGATTCTCCTGATACGATTCAGGGTAGTGTAACTATTGGCAGTGATATATTTGGCAACTCATACTCCACCATAGTAATCCACAGCACAGAAGGGGAGATTGATAATTACCAGTACCAGATAATAAATGGACAGACCAAAGTCGCATATGCCACCACGAGAACCATCTCCGAAGGAATTGATGGTGCGATAAGCGAGACAATCAATAAGGTAAGATATGAATATACCAATGGAAATGAAAGACAGCGCGATTTACCAGATAACATTATTAATTCAGGAAAATATATCAATCCTGATACAGGGCGAGCATATTTAGGTCTATTAAAAAACATAACCCACTTAGAAGTAACTGCCAGCGACCATAACGGGGATAGCCACAGTTACCAGGGAGCAATAACTGTAAGTTATGATATTTTCGATAATTATTACACAACTTTATCGGGAAATAGTTACATTATCATTAATGGAGAAGCAAAAACAGATACTTCTTCTACCATTACATATTCCTACAGGATTGATGGTTCGAATAGCTTCTCAGCTAACTGGTTAAAATACATCTACGACCCAGATACAGGTCGCCTCAAAGAAATCGAAAACACACTTCCCACCCGGGAACAGCATTCCCTCCTGACACAATTTGCTCTCTCAATTGGTAGCCCCGAGATTAGTGCCATTTTAGCCAGAGTCAACTACAATGAAATCAATGGGATAACTATTGGCTCCGACATTTTTGGTAACTCCTATATAACTTTCGAAGAGAGCCACTACCTGAATCCAGAAGAATGGGGAGGCAAGGCGCTGGTAGACTGGTCATTGACCACCACCAGTTCGGTAAACATAGATGGCTCGCTTAGTGGGACGGTAAGTAAACTGAGATATGAATATACCAACGGCACTGAGACAGACCTTTCAGGAACACAAATTGACCCCGCTGATTTTGGTAGTTATTTCGATGACACAGGACACGCTCATAAAGGACTTTTGAAGAATGTAATTATCGAAAGAGTAACCGCAAGCATAACCAATATTGACGGTAGGAGTATAAGTAAGACTGACACTGGCACTGTCACTGTGGGGCATGACATATTTGGCAACTACTATGAGAGCTTGACACAAAATGAGTATAGAATAATTAAAGGACAAGCAAAAATATGGAGAGCAGAGACCTCCACTGAGTCCACAAGCATTGATGGGACTGAAGGAACTCAAACTCAATCAGTAATAGTTGAGTACACATACGGAGAGAAGGTGAAAGACGGTAAGAGCTACTACGGAATTCTAATTGGGGTGGAAGAGACCCAGCATGGGATAACCAGAACTACCGACTTCTTTGGTAACTGGACAGAGACAGAAGTAATAAATAACTATGATCAGGGTTTGATTAGCCAATACGGGATAGTAAAGGTAGAAACATCTGAATCGAAGATACTAAATTCATTCAGTCAGGATGGGACAGAAGTTATTCAGACTCAGTCAGTAAAGGTTAGATATAGTTATGGAGATAAGGTAAAAGATGGTAAGACCTGCCACGGAATTCTGATAGCTGTAGAAGAGACCCAGCTTGGCATAACTAAGAGCACAGACTTCTTTGGCAACTATTCTGTAAGCAAAGTAGAGAACCAGTATCTGAAACCAGATGAATGGGGAGGGAAAGCGTTAGTAGACTGGTCAAAGACCACCACCGATTCAACCAATATAGATGGTTCAGAGTCAGTTACAATAAGTAAGATAGATTATAGTTATAGTCCTGAGACAACCAGACTTACTGAAGTTAAGAACATGGCATTGGGTGCTGGCTCAATAACACTAAATGGAGTTACTGTTAAGTATACTGGTGGGGATAATGAAGCAGTAACAGTGGGGGTGGACAATTTTGGCAATTATTATGTAAGCAATACGGAGAACCAATATCTGAATCCA
>Ga0315296_10000509_pt1 | contig 35724 bp, 32 predicted proteins | sample YL17G14_18_MG_FD_203921 | JGI IMG/M metagenome (GOLD analysis project Ga0315296, IMG submission 203921) | Sediment microbial communities from Yellowstone Lake, YNP, Wyoming, USA - YL17G14_18 | ecosystem: Environmental > Aquatic > Freshwater > Lake > Sediment | place: USA: Wyoming | collected... | reverse complement strand
TTCACCAACCAGCCAAGAGGTTGGATAGAAATTGGTTATGCTCTGTTGCCTACAGAAAGGGGCAAAGGTTACGGCACCGAAGCCGTGCGAATCTTGGTCGATTACCTATTCTTAAGTAAAGACATTATGCGAATCCAAGCAACGACTGACGAAAGAAACAGACCATCACAAAAGGTTCTGGAAAAGGTTGGATTCAAAACGGAGGGAGTTGTCAGATCAGCAGGCTTCACGAGGAGAAAATGGACAAATGACGTCCTCTTCAGCATCCTCAGAGAAGAATGGAAAGAACCAAAGATACTTACGAAAGCTTCGTGAGAAATCGGGATAAAACTTTGCCTCCCCCCAAACCAAACCGTTTCTGAAGTCGTTTCATTCATTTGGGTTTCAGAATTGAAGAGAAGAGAGTTTCTATGTAAAAACCGCAAAGACTTGGTTCTTCATTTCTTTGATTTTCTTGTTAAATAGAAAAGATTCATAACTAAGGATATGCCAGTCAGAACGCCTTCCACGAAAGCCGAAATTGAGAAGCCGGAATACTCAAAATTCGTAAAGCGTCCAACAAGAAACCCAATAGCCAGAGACATCATGCCTATCGACAAAACAGCCTCATCCTTGAATCCCATCTTAACCACCATGCTTAGCAACCAAGTCATTTCATATAAGATTTGGGTTTGGGGTAAAGTTTTATCCCACACACAACTGACGGCTGATGTGCCCCTGAATATGCACTCTGGTCTTTGTGAGAAATCCTTGAAAGAAGGATTGATCAAGCAGTTTTGAGTTCGAATATGCTCCTGACCATTGCTATTGGTAGATATCCGTTTGCTGTTATGGTATCGTGGAAGAATTTGTCAGTGAATTTCGCTCCCATCTTCCTCCTGACCTCTTCTCGCAGCTGCAAAATCAAATGCTTCCCCAGCAAATAGGATAGCGGATATCCTGGCTGCTGCGTGTACCAACGGACTTCTGAGATCGCCGCTTCGCGTGACAATGCCGCTTCCTTCATAAGCATATCCACTGCTTCTTCAAACTTCATTTCTCCACGTGACAGCTTCACGTCCACAACTACGCGGACTGCACGGAAGATCGCATCATTCACCTGAATCAGCTTGGCCTCCAGCCCGCTCAGGAAACCGTGCTCCAACATCATCTGCTCACAATAATGGGCCCAACCCTCGGTCGTCTCCGTCCCACCAGCTAATGCATGAACCAATGAACTCCTGTTCGAAACCGAGCCCTGCAGGAAATGCCCAGGAAACGCCTCGTGAACAGCAGTGTTGCGAATGTTCGCAAAATTCAGATGCTTGCCAAGGTTAGCTATGTCTTTCGGTCTAGTGACAATGTACACGCCGATCATGGGCTCGTCAAACCTGGACGGCATATTCAAGCCCGCAAAAGGAATCAAAGGCGCAATGAACGCTGGTGTCTCTTCCACGATCAGTTTATCCTTCTCGTAGACTGTGGCAAGATCCTTCTCGACGATGAAGCGTTTCGCATCCTCCATCGCGCGCTTGGTCGCGTCTAGAGCCTCTTCAAATGTCTTCGGAGACTTAGCCTCAACTGCCTTCATAACCTCATCAACGCTTCTTCCAGGAGAAATCTCGGCGGCAATCTTTGTACGTTCAGCCTTCAAATCAGACAAGTACTTGTACCCGAGCTGAAGAATCTCCCCAGACGACATGCCCAAACGGCGAAGCCCAATCAGCTTCTCAAACTTTTCCCTGCCCAATGTCCAGTCATCAGTCGTCCTAGCCTTCAAGCTCTCAAGCCAAGCAAGGTGCTCCTGAAGAGGACCCGTTAACGCTGCCTCAGCCTTCTCCAGCTTGCCGTGGAGCGCATCAGATATTCTGCCTTTCGAAGCCTGCACGGCAAACGTGAAAAGTCCTGGCAACTGCTGAGCCGATTCCAAGGCAACTTCTGTCCAAAGCTTCACTGGCTTTGTGTTCTCAAACCGTGTTCGGAACTCCTTCATGTACTGCGGAAGCTTTTCCATCCTCGAAATCATCGCCTCAATCCGCTTTTCCAGAGGTGCATAGTCATTCGTGAGCATCAGGAAGAATGCTCCGCCCACGCCGCTGAATGCGTCAGGGTTCAGTTCGTGCTGGCGCTGCTCATTCACCTCGAAATTTGTCTTCTCAACCGCGGCCTCAAGCACTTCCCAGTCTACCCTGTTCGCGCCACTCAACTCGTCGTAGCTGATGGTTTCCTTCATTCTTTTTGCGTATTGCTTCAGGATCTCAAAATCCTCGAGAATCTTCGCAGTGTTGCCCTTCGGCAACAAGTAGTCATAGGGATCATGAAGCCCCAAGGCCGACGCCAGATGAGGATTCATCTGGAAGAACCTATCAAACATTTCCTTCTTCAACTCATCAAACATGACATCCGAATTCAAAGAGGTTTCACCCTTCCCCACTAGATAGACAAGTGTTTAGTTAAGCTTTGAGCCAGAACAGGTGAAGACAAGGCCGCAGGGGAAAGAGTAGGATAAAACTTCATCCCTAAGCACACGCACCCTAGCATCCCCCTTCCCTTGAGGGAGGGGGTGGGGGATGGGTGTTAGCACGCAGTCAGCCGTTGGTCGTAGTTTTGGGGGGGAGGTAAAGTTTTATCCAACCAACCAACCCAATCTATGATGGCAAAGCCTGCCATTGCTGACGCGACAATTCATAGCGCGCAACAAAACCAGGTTATCCGAGACAGACCAGAAACGAAGGGCTTTATCCTATCCTCATTTCTTTAAAACGAATCCCAATTTAGTTCAAGACTATCAGTAGTTGCTGTCAATCGAGATATTTCATCCTTTCTCAAACACCATTGTGTAGCATGAATATTGCTTTCTATTTGGCTCTTTTTCTTTGCTCCAGGTATTGGTATTATATCTTTTTCTCTTAACAACCAATTGATAGCTACTTCAGCAGGACTAACGTCATGTTCTTCGGCAATCTGTCTTATTGTTTCGAAGAGCACCTGGGATCTAGTGAAATTCTCCTTATGTTTGAAAAGCTCCCAATGATTCCGGAAATCATTTTTGGTTAATATCGTATTTTCATCATATTTTGTCGTAAGAAAACCGCTCAGCAATGGATAATATGCTAGCACAACAATTCTTTGTTGTCTTAAGAAGGGGAGGATTTCCTTCTCAATACTTCGATTTATTAGATTATATTCCAATTCATTTGCGATTATCTCGCCATTCTGCAAGTTGCTCATTGCTTCTTGCACCAACGCATTATGATAATTCGATACACCTACATATCGTATTTTTCCTTCGGTTAGCAATTGATCCATTGCTTTCATCGTTTCAGAAATTGGAGAATAACACCAAGGCCAATGAACTAAATATATGTCTAAATAATCAGTCTGTAGTCTTTCTAAACTATTATTGGCCGCTCTTATGACTTCTTGATATCTCAAGTGATTATGTGAAACTTTAGTAACTAGAACTAAATCCTCACGATCTCCACGTTTTTTGATCACTTCCCCGATAAACCTCTCTGTTAAACCTCCAGAATATTCCTCTGCAGTATCGATCAAGTTGATACCATTATCAAGTGCAAAATTGATACAGCTATGAATTTCATCTTTGTCTTGAATACCTTTCATCTTATGACCAAAAGCAAGTGTTCCTAAACCTATTCGAGATACTTCCAGATTAGTCTTCCCGAGTTTTATCTTGTTCATTATCTTAATCTTTGTGATCTTCTAAATAAAAACCTGTCTTGGTGCCAGAAAGTCACGTACCCGCCCTCTCCCGTGCTCTCGCAAGCCTGATGGACTATTAGTCACGAGGGGCAAGTTTTCGTTCGTTTTTTTTACCTCTCACTGTCTGTATACTCGATTTCGATACTACATATATCCTTCCTTATTCCCATACACTATGTCCTGAACCGACTATACAGTGTTACTCTGTCCGTCGTGGTCGTCGTCGTTGGTCGTGGTTCCGTCTTCCAGGTTGGTTGGGATAAAGTTTTGTCCAACCAACGATCGATCGACAAGTCAGAAGGCTTGAGATGCAAGTTTCTTTTTCACTTCTACAATTCTCTTCTTTAGGTCTGTGACCTCCTTGCCTTCTCTATCCGCTGCTCTGTAGCAGTCGTTTGCGTATTCTAGGGCGCTCAGTCCCAAGCGGTCGTAGCCCCTTTCTAGCATCTTATCAACCGCTTCAAGGAAGCGTTCTACAGCTGTTTGGTAGTCTTTCAAGAGGAAGCTGCATTCAGCCGCCTTAAACAGCGTGTAGGAAGCGTCGAAGAAATCGCCCACTTTCCCGTACAGTTGAGAGGCCTGCAGAAACTTGTCGATGGCCTCCTTGTAATCTCCGATGTCGTATAATGCTGTTCCTTCACGGTGACTCTTAATCGGATCCTCTTTGCTAGCTGGGTTCATATTATTTTCTCCAGCGTGATCTTGCAGCACTCTCACCATCTAGGCAGTTTCTTTCGGTTCGGCTATAACTTTTCCGCACTTGTTCAAATCGGCAGAGGAATTATGTCGTGCTTTCTTAACGCGCGCTAGTTGAGAACTTAAATTACGCCACACTATCTTTCTTCTGTTTATCTGGTTCTACCCTAACGTTAAGAGGTCCAATCCCAGCCAGAGATGGCAAGATGTGTGACAACAGTTGTTCTGCGGTGAGGGGACGGACTATACCGTTTGGACTCGTTTGTGTCCAGCCGTTCTTCCCTTTGCGGTAACTCTGTGTCCAGCCGTGTTTAGTTGTGATATAGATTGTGCACTCAGCATTCTTCATGCCGTTTCCCCCAGTTCGGTCAATATGTCTTCGACTCCTGTCGTTTATAGTTCTCGGCGGTAGAGTTTTATCCGCGCGGGCTCAGTTGATTGCTGCTCATGTAAGGCATATAAAGTGAGAAAGACGAAGAATGTTCCTTGTGGTTGAAGCATGCCAATATCTATCGATGAATTGTTTAGCATTCCACTAATCTATCGGATAGATCTTTCTTCGGATGGAAGAACGTTGCTCTACTCTTCGAACGCCTCAGGAGTAACTCATCTTTACATTTCCCAGACGAAGCATGGCTCTAAACCAAAACAGATTACCCACGGAAACGACCCTGTCATGTTTGGATTTCTGTCACCTTCTGGAAATCAAGTGCTGTATCTTAAAGACAAGGATGGGAACGCGTTGCACCACCTTCTCTTGACACCAAAGGACGGAAAAAAGACGCGGCAAATCACCAAGAACCCCCGTAGAACATCTGGCGCTTGCTGGGATCCAAGCGGCAAGGAAATTGCTCGCAGTTTCACGACTCAGAAGTCTTGCGGGATCGAGGTTTTCAATGTAGAAACAGGCGAGAATAATGTTCTTGTAGAGCAGGAAAACCCGCTCTTTGATGCTAATTACTCTCACGATGGCAAGTGGATCGCGTGCACGGAATACGGCGGAGGCAAAGACCCGAAGAACATGCAAGTGACTGTTCTGAAAAGAAACAACCCAAAAGATGTCATTCACTTCAAGATCAAGGAGGGATCAAGAGAGGCCAACCCTTCATGGTCTCCTGATGGCAAGAGATTAGCCTTTTTCACAGATTCAAAAGGGAAAAACCAAGTAGTAATTCAAGATTTCAGAGGTAGTGATCGTCATTTCTTGCCACTTAAAAAAGGAGAAGAAGCGGTCGATTGGCAAAGACCATGTTGGAGTGCCAAGAGTGATGCAGTGTATTATGCAGTCAGTAAGCATAGTCGAACTTGCCTCTACGAGCATTCAACAAACGGAGAGAGAACTTCACTCCCGTTCCCGGATGGCACGATTCTTTTTTTCAAAGTCAGCAAAGACGGCAAAACTATAGTTGCTCTCCACTCCTCTCTGTCGTCACCCCACTGTATCTACCTGCACAAGGTTGGTTCCAAGACCGTCAGACCCCTCACATCGCGGAAATACAAGGTGAATCTGGCCAAACTTGCCAAGCCCAGGTCTGTGTGGTACGAATCGTCTGACGGGTTGAAAATTCACGCGTGGTATTTGCCGGCAGGAAATGGGCCGCTTCCGCGGCCAGCGGTGATTTGGCCTCATGGCGGTCCTACGTCTCAAGTATATGACGCGTGGCCAGCATACTTGCAATCGATTTCGCAAAGCGGGTTTGCCATCTTGGCCCCAAACTTTAGGGGGTCAACAGGATATGGCACCGAATTCCGCAACATGAATCTATGTGACCTTGGGGGTGGAGACCTTGAAGACGTTGTTGCAGGCGCCAAATGGCTCGCGAAACAGCGTGACATTGACAAGTCAAAGATTGCGGTCTTCGGTCATTCTTATGGAGGCTACATGACATTAATTGCGCTTACAAAGAGACCTGACGTCTTCGCCGCAGGCGTCGCCCTTATGCCAATAACCGATTGGCTGGAAACATACGAGTTGGAAGATGCCGATTTCCATAAAACCGATCAGGAGCTTTTCGGAGGTCCTCCTGAGAAAAAGCGGGAACTTTACCGCGATAGGTCACCAATCAACTTCATCTCAAGCATCAGGGTACCCGTCTTGATAAAGGCTGGGCGAAATGACCCAGCTTGCCCAATTCAGCCGATAGAGAAGTTTGTCAAGAAACTCGAGGAGATGAAGCACCCGCATGAGTTCGTGGTGGCTGAGAAAGAAGGGCATATGTCCGGTCGAGTGGATTCGCTCAAAAAAGATGTTACGACAGGTGTGAATTACCTCAAGAAGGCATTGAATATTGAATAGGGAAAGCACGCTTAGCGCTCACTCATCCAAGGTAGACTCTGGCGGACATCAAGGCGCGCGCTAGCCGATGCCGAGGTTTCGCTCAGTTTGGCTAGCATGTTCGATCGATCGATAACACTCGCAAATTGCGCGCGATAATATCTCTACAACGAAATAAGGAAAAGAGAACAAAAAGTGTAAAGAATGGCTAACATACAGACTGTCTCTGATGCCAACCCGCCTAGGTGCAAAACCGATTTTGGTTGAGGGAATAGAAATTGGGTTCACACCTAAGGATTGAGAAAAACATGTACTACGCATTGGTCTACAATCCAGAGTTTGATAAGAGAACCAAAGGGAGTATTGAGACTTTTCGTAGAAAATACGACTCATTCGTGGATTATTGGGAACCTCACATACCGTTCATATTCCCAGTTCCTTGTAGTGAGGTTGAAGAAACAAAGCTGATCGAGCATATTGAAACGGTGTTGAAGACGTGGAAGCCTTTTCCTATTCGTATGGGAGGCTTTGCGAAATCTCGGGATCACTGGTTGTTGCTTCTGCTGAAGGAGGGAAATGAAGAGGTTATTGCTCTGCATGATGAGCTTTATACTGGGATCCTGTTGTCTTATCTGAGAAAAGACCTTGAGTTTATCCCACACATTGGTCTTGCACTATTTGCGAGAAAAGATGCTGGCTATAATGCTTTGGACCCAAAAGTAGTTGATTTTGATGAGAAACTGTATCGTCAAGCATTAGCTGAAGCAGAATCTCTCAAGATAGACAGCTTCGACATCATTGACAGACTGTTTCTAAACAGAGTAATCTTGAAAGGGAAGAAGAACGAGTTATTGTACAGATTCGTAGATAGAAAAATCTTCAGACTATCGGAAGGACATGGAGAAGCACGTGAGAAAGAAACACACAAGGGTAAAGTTTCATCCCCAAACCCAAAACTATTTGCTAATTATGTGCAATCTGGGCTTCCTTTGACTGGTTTAGGAGACTCTAACACTTCAATTGCCCCTAGGGGATCTCGCCGTGCAGAATCTTAACTAGCTTGGACAGGTCGATGTTTCCGCCTGAAACCACGCAGACCACGCGACCTATTCCAGCCTTACCCGTAAGTGCCGCCGCAACAGACGCCGCCCCAGCGCCCTCAGCGATGACGCGATTGCGCTCAAAGAGCAATCCAATCGCGGAGACAATTTCGCGCAACGACACAACAATTGATCCATCCAGTAGAGGCTGGACAGGCTCCCACATCTCGGAGAGGACATTCTCAGCCCCTATACCATCTACAAAACTTGGAATCCGTTTAACTGCCTGCGCGGAACCTGCGGCAAAGGAAGCTGCTAATGGCGCTGCCGTTTCCGACTCGCAAGCATAGACTCTGGTATGCTTCTTCCGTCCTTTGATAGCGGTTGCTATACCAGTGGCCAACCCGCCCCCACCGAATGGGATGATGACCGAATCCACGTTTGGCAGGTCTTCAAGAATCTCAAAACCGATCGTTCCGTTCCCGGCAATCATTCTGTGATCAGCGAAAGGATGAATGAACACGCTCCCTTCCAAAGCAACATAATGATGCGTCTTCGCGACCTGCCAGAATTCATCCCACGGCAGCTGGATGACCGTTGCACCAAACCTCTTAATTGCAGCTAGCTTCGTCTCTGGAGCGCTATCAGGCACGATAACAGTACAGGGGATTCGGTTTCGACGCGCATGCCAGGCCAGAGCCTGTGCCATGTTGCCTGCGCTACAAGTATACACTCCTTTGTCGCGTTCTTGGTCAGATAGTAGGGCGATCGCATTTCCGGCTCCACGGGCCTTGAAAGATCCGGTTGGCTGCAGATTCTCCAGCTTGAGGTAGATGTCGGCTGGCGCGTCGTCAACACCAAGATGAACCAAAGGAGAGCGGAGAGTTGACTCTGCAATGCGTTTTCTAGCCTGTTCAATTTCGTCAAGAGAAATCGGATTCATTCAACTACCAGCGTTCCGAACCCCGATACCCATTATCATTCTAGCCCACTGGAGATAAAGGGTTTCGCGCTGATCAGAACGGATCTGGTTTCAGATCTCATGCGTAGGATAGAACTTTACCCCCAAACCCCAAACCCAAACCCGGGAAGGATAAACGCGCGCTCATCAACATTCATATATATTAACGATCGATCCACCACATATTATTACCATTCCCTCATCAAACGATCCTTGGGTGCAGTTTCCTGCACATATGAAGCCTTTTTCGACTTCTGAGCTCGTTTTTGGTAAGGTCATGTTACATTTTCACACGTGTGTCAAATCCGTTAGTATCAATCTGCATTCTGATTTCATAAGTCTATTCAATACGAACACTGGCATAGTGAATAGTGAAAGTGAGCCTGAGATGAGACATGTAGCTTTCTACTGTGCGATTGGATTTGCAGTCGCAGGTTTCTTGATGCTCATATTTACTGTCATGACCCTCGTTGCACGCGCGCTCGATCCTTGGAACATGACGGTGTTGATTTCGGCGATGATTCTGCCTTTTGTGGTTTCGATGCTGTCCTGGCGTGAGTGGGGGCGGCTTCAGAAGGCAACAGCCACAAGTGAGGATTAAGGCAGTGTCCCGAACACTCTGGTCCGGCAGGCCTTGGGTGTTGCCTGCAGTGTTGAGCAGAAGCATAATAGTCATAGCGGTGGCAGTCTTGGCATTTTGGCTCGAGTTTCTTTTCGGTGTTGCCTATTTTTCAGCTCCAATAATGCCGATCATAGCGTGGACGGCTCTGGCGTTGTTCATAGCATGGCTCGCCAGCACAGTCCGGTCATTCCTGTTGAGAGCTTCCAACTCATATGTCCTTAAGGAAGACGGGTTGGAAGTGAGAGTCGGCGTAGTAACTTCAAAGTCGTTTGTCGTTTCTCCTGTAGGATTCTCAGACTTGGAGGTTGTCAGATCGCTTTCCGCGAGGATAGTGAATTCTGGAGAAATCATTATTCACACTCAAGGCGACAGCGACATAAGAATGGAAAGGGTTAGAAGTCCATTGAAGGTCGCCGCTCAAATCAAAGAAGTCATGGGAAGATCTTTTGCAAGAACAGCAAAATCAGAACCTTTAAGCGAACAAGTGGACTATCATGCTTAGGTCTTCCTAAGTAGTCCATTCGCAGATCTCGCACTAGTTGTTGGTCGTCAGTCGTCGTGGTCGTTTTTTGGGGTTTTGGGATAAAGTTTAATCCCACACACACATGTTGGCTGTTTGTTGGATAATACTGGGTTCATGGTGTCTGAGACCTCATCGCACCATCTCAACTTGTTTGCACAGAAAACTTTAATCAGACAAGTGAATCACTGCTATTTAGAGAAAGTTGAAACGTCAAAGATTAGTAGTTGGAGGCAGTCTGGCCATTGCGGTCGGGAGTTTGTTGTGGGTAGTTGTCGGACCAGCTGTAGTTCTTATGGGAGCTCCAACTTCTGGGAGAGGAAGCCAGTGGTTTTTCTTCGAAGCTTATCCTTGGTTATCAAGCTCTTACTCAATCGCTAACATTTCATCGACATACTGGCTTGGTTTTGCACTAAGCGTCATCGGCTTTGCTGTTCTTGTTGCTAGCACTCTGCTAATGATTCTCGTTCTAGCAGAAAAGACGTTTCATTTACAAGATTCTGCGAAAACATGATGCAAACACAACGGCAAAGCTTGGTTGGTTTAGGGTAAAGTTTTATCCAGCCAACCGCGTGCGCTAGAAAGAACATTCAGCTGGCATTTGTCTGGAGGGAGATCAGGGCTTTCAATAGTTTTCCTGTCTTCTGGTTGTCTCTTTGCAGTTCTACCATCTTCATGTTTCCGTACAGTGTGATCTTCACGATGCCTTCGTTTTCCAGTATTTCGAGGTTCCGTCTGACTTCATTGTAGGTGCTGTTGATCGTCCTGACTAGTTTGGTGATGTGTGTTTCTTTGACTTTTGAGAGAGACAGCAGCATCTTCTGTCTGCACGTGGATGCAATGATCTGCTCGAGTTTCATAGCTCAATAACCTCCAAAGAATCATGTTGAAACGTAACTGCTTATAAAATCATTGAAGAAACTGGTCTGGCGTACACTGGAGAGAGTTGGGTTGAACTGTTCTTGAACGTGGATTTCACTTTGACTTATCTCTGCCTTTCGGAAACACTTCGTGTTCTTCTAATATTTCTTCTGTGAGAAGAGGCAGTACCAAAAACGATGGAGGTGAATACAATTGAGAATGAAAAAATCTCTCAGCATAATGGTTCTCATGGTTCTTTTCTTGGGACTCGTTTCGACGTTTCAGCTGGCCTTTGCCGCAGTCTCTCCGACGCAGCTCAAGATAGGCAACCTCTACTGGTACCAATTCAAAGGAAGCACAACGAACAAAGGCGTCATTGTCATGTTTGGAGGTTATACGTATAGTGGCTCTGGCACAGTTTGGTTGAATGATTTCTTCAGTGGTAGCGAATACACTGTTGCAAAGCAGAACTTTGTAGATGCTCTCGTCGCTAACAGCTACGATGTGCTAGTCCCTAACTGTACAAGTGGATCATGGTCATACTCAGGCAGCCAGACCTTCGTTTATGATGCCATGATCTGGATGAAAGGACATGGATACACTTTTGTCTGTATGTTCGGTTTCTCCGCGGGCAGTGTGATTGCAGGATACGAGATTCAGAAATCATACGGAGGCAATTTCAGTGCAACAATGCTTGCGTCTGCTCCCGTTTACTGGAGCGGTCATCCTGGCATTTTCCAGTCTGCCACTACGGCGAATAAGGCTGTATCTCCAGTCTCTTTTATCGCGCCGATAGATGACGGGACGTACAGTCAGATGGGCGTGTACTACACCAATATGGTGATATCGAAAGAGTGGAATGACTGGACTGATGGGCACGAACCGTTTGCTAACCTCAGCACGCTGGGTGAACCATTGTCAGATGCTGCCTTGAACTGGTTCGCGGTAACGAATATTTCGGTCACCGTGAAAGCGACTGATCCCAATGATTGGTTCCAAAGGTATTGGGGTTTGACGTTTGATCGGGCGATGCCGCCAGAGCAGGGTGGAAACGGTTACGTGGGTGCTGATGCCAACGAAAAGCATTACAGCGGTGATACGATGACTGCCCAGAAAACCGTGTGTTCGTCCTATCACTATCTGATCTTCATAGTCAGCCAGACCGGTGGTCCAAACTACGGAACATACTCCGGAACCATAACTATCAACAACCACAACTACACTTTCAGCGGCGTCGATGCAGCACACTCTGCTAGAATAGACTATGTAGTCACGAAAGTTGTGATCTACGCAACTGATCCCAATGATTGGTACCAGAGGTACTGGGGTTTGACGTTTGACCGACCGGTGCCGCCAGAGCAGGGCGGAAACGGCTATGTGGGCGCTGACGCCAACGAAAAACATTACAGGGGCGATACGATGGTTTTCTCCACGACTCTGCCTCCTGGGGCTCACTATCTGTGCTTCCAAGTCTCGCAGACGGGCGGACCAGGCTATGGCACATATTCAGGCACAATTCGTGTCAATGGCCGTCCATTCAGCTTCAGCGGCGTAGACTCCACACACCAAGCCAGGATTGACTTCACCGCTACGAAAGTTGTGATTTACGCGACCGATCCTAACGATGGGTTCCAGAGGTACTGGGGTTTGACGTTTGACCGGGCGATGCCGCCAGAGCAAGGTGGAAACGGCTACGTGGGTGCTGACGCTAACGAGAAGCATCACAGTGGCGACACCATGACTGTTCTGAAGACATTGTCAGCTGGACCGCACTATCTGATCTTCATAGTTAGCCAAACGGGCGGCCCAGGTTATGGCACATACTCGGGCACCATCACGATCAACGGACACACTTACAGCTTCAGCGGAGTAGATGCGGCACATTCGGCAAGAATAGACTTCTACGCATAGGCAGCCAAACTGCCTATCTGTCTTCCCTCTTTTTTGTTTTCTTGAAGAGAGTAAGCTGCGGTTTTCGCAATAAGAGCGCTTAGGGTTAGCGCGCGACTGCAATGTTTTGGGTTCTTGGTCTGGGGGCTGTTTGGTTGTCTTGGATGGCAGATCCTTACAAGGAGAGCTTGAAAGCTTGATCAAGCAATTGTGGTTCGCACGCGCGAAATTTGAAGCTGACGTGTCGTCAATAGGTCACAGTATTTTCTTCAGTAGTTTCAAGACTTCTTCCTTCATCTTCTCCGTGAATTCGGTTGTGACAAACGTTCCTTTCCACGAGTTCAAGAATCTCTTGTCTGAAAGATCTTCAATTATCAGTTTCAGGTTCTTCTCTATTATCTGCGGGTGAGCTAGTGTTTTCCATGCTCTTTCCTTCAGGCCGCTTGGAATGCCGTTTTTCCAAACTAAGGCAGCTATGTCTCTGATGTCGCTTGGTCTTGCAGACATCATCTTCAGGAGTAGATAGTCAGTATAGTCAGGAACGAAAATCTCTACTTCTTTTTGAGCAATCGGAATCTTCACTTTCTTGGTTCTCTGCAGAAACTCCGCGGTTATGTAGAATGTCTGGTCCTCGGTTCTTCCTCTCACTTCGCCTTCCATGAAATCGATCGAGATCTTGGCGCTTCTGCTACCAACTTTAAGAAGCTTGACACACCTTAGAAAACCGTAATTGGCTTTTTTCTCAAAGGCTTCAATGCTCAAGTCTTTAGGTAGCAGCTTTCGTATTCTGTCCAAGTTCCAGCCCTCCGGTTTCTTCAGGACGAAATCGCAGTCTCTCGTGTACCTTGAAAGTGCCGTGAATGCTCTGAGAGCGTAGCCGCCGATGGTAACGATCTTGGGATTTTCAAATCCATCCGTCTGTTCAGAAAAGTGGTGGATTAGCTTTCCAGTCTCTTCCTCTCTCATGTTCATGATTTCGGTGTGTTTAACCAAGTTCAGCAACCTTCTCTACTGCTTCATCAATTTCTTTTCTGACGAAAGCGTCTTCCAATCTTGCTTCTCTGTGGGGGAATTCTGCTCCGCTCAATTCGCCCAGTTGATGGAGGCCGTACTCCAAGGCCTGTTTGGCCCTCACATTTGTCTTTGAGATTCTTTTCCAGTATGATTCCTTGTATAATCTTTCTAAATTGATTCTTTTTCGGTTCTCATACAAGGTTGCGAATGCGTCTGCGAAGGCCCAGTTTTGCAAACATTCGATCACGTTTTCTTCCATGTCCTCGACGAACAAGTTTCTGATTTTTCTGTATCTGATTTTGGACGGGTCTTTTGAATATTCTACCTCAAAGGTCCAGCCTTTTTTCTTTGCGAACTCTTTCAACGCCTTTCCGTAGGATCTGTCCTTGACCTTTAATACGTAGATATCTCTGTGGACAAAGTCGTTGTTCCAGAAAGACGCGGCAGTTTGAGCGGATATCACTTTGAAGTTTTTGTCTTTCTCCAAGAAGTCCCAGACATCCTTGACCTTGGTGGGAATCCAGTACCAGCCCCACTTGACCCTTTCGATTAAGCCCTCTTTGGACAATTTGTTCAAGTATTCCTTGGCGTTTGGCTCAATGCTTTTGACAGAGTTGACTCTGACCAAACTCCCTTTGAAGGGTCTCAATCTCTTGTTAAACTCTGCCAAGTATTTGGGCATTGTTGTTCACCTTTTGTTATAGTTTGGCAAACTACTTAAGAATATCTGTTCACCTTTCAGCACATTTTGGCAAAGAAGTGAACTAGATTTTTGCTTTCAAGGCTTCTTTTTTCAGGATTCTCCTTGCAAATGCGTACGAGAGAATAGGATCGGCTAGGAACACTATCACGAAGAGGGCCATGGTGTTGCCGAAGTCTGCTTCGATCATTCCGATTTTTGACAGTGCCCAGTATGGGAATATTAGCAGAAAGTTTTGGAGGCAGGAAATGGCGAGAATGTAGTAGGTTTTGCCTGTGCCGAGGAATACGCTTCTGAGAACCATTCCGATTGCGAAGCAGCAGTAGGGGCTGATGAGCCATTTGAATGTCTCCACTGAATACGTTGCGAACAGTTATGGTGAGTTAGGTGATCGGATACAGGGTAGGGGAGAATGCGTCTGGATTCATTGAACTTTTCCATACCCTTCATAACATACATTGTCGCTTGCAAGACTTGGTTAAAAAAGCAGAAGAAAAAAGAGGGGGTTTCTTGTCTTCTATTTGACCGTTTTGAATTCGAAGCTGCCTATGAGCATGCCTTTTCTGTAGATCTGCACGATGTAAGTCGCTGGTGTACTTAAGGTCTTGAAGTTCGTATGGTACTTCTCGCTGTCGGAATCAATTCTGTAGTCTGTTGAGGCTGTTCCGAATGTTGACGTCTGGAGCAGGATATTGCTGGGAGAAGCCTTCTTGTAGATTTTGATTACCAATTCTTGGTTATAGATGAACGGCTGAGCTGGATCAACGCTTGCCTTGACCCTGATAGAAAACTTTACGGGCATTGTCCTTCCAGCCTTGTTTGATTCGCTTGCAGGCAAGAGTTCTATAGTTGCCCAGTTGCGGATGCTGAACGGGACAGTTGTAATACCCCAGTTGCCTAAGACATCCGTACCGTTTGCAGCAAACAAGTAGAATCCATCCTGAAGCTGTCGTGTGTCAAAGTACAGGCTCCACTTTCCATCTGATCCAAGCGTTGCAGGCATTGACTGGAATTCTGGCGATATTACGTTTCCTTGTGGGCATTGTATGGAAAATGTTACCGAAGCTACAGCGCTCAAGTCCCAAGCTGAGACTTTGAAGGTTACACCATCTTGAAGCGCATCGTTCTCTGCAGGTGTTTCAATCGTTAGTGATGGAGCAGTGTTGTCCAAAATGACCACTTGAGTATTGGTGCCTTCAACGTTGCCAACGTTGTCGGTGCTATTGAAGTCTATGAAATATTCTCCATCAGCAAGTCCAGTGAGGTAGAACTCTATTGGAGGTGCGGAAGCTGTCCATCCAGAATTATAGGAGGCTGCATCGTGTATGCGATATCCGGTAGTGGCTACTCCAGTACCACCTGAATTGTCTTCCGCCGATAGCGTGAATGGTGTGTCTGAGGTTACAAAGGCATTGCCCCCAGGGCCGGTGTATTTCGGATTGCCTATTGTCAAGATTGTAGTAGGAGGTACGCTGTCAGTTGGCGGCATTGACGCCTGAAGCCCATAACCATGTTCAGGCACATCTGAGAAACGGAGATCTCTGACCAAGTCAAAGTATATGCCTAGATTGGCCATAGTCAGGGTGAAAGTCTCGTCAGGGCTTGCGTCAGCATCTGGAACAATATTGATTGTGTAGTCTCTTGTCGTTGCTGGAAGCACCGCAACATCATCAGGTGAACCATCCCTATTCAGGTCTACTTCGATGTATGTTCCTCCGGGTATCTGACTGAATTCCTTGCAGAGGACTTGCCCTTCTGAGTCAATGATGACAAGGTCGCCATGGCTATACATTGTTGTTGTGATATCACCGGTAGTCCCCAGAAGGGCGTTGGTTGGGACATAAATGCCTGTTATGGCTTGATAGCCCCCAATACCGTAAGTCGTGAAGCCAGTGGAAATCGCTACTGGTATAGCAACAATTGCTAGGACAGTGGGGCCGTAAGTTTCGACGACATTCGCCACGGTTGCCCCAAAGCTGGAGATTTGAGTTAAGAGATTCTGACCGTAGTCTGGCGAGGGTGGCTCGAGATTCATGCTGTAGATCTGTTCAACGATGAATTTGAAGTACTCTTTTGCTATTTCTTCAGGGATTTGTTCTAATGTGTTTTGAAGGATCTCATCAGAGGAGACTTTTCCATCATTATTCCTATCTTTCAAGACAACGGCAAAGTTTGCCACCAGGTTGTCGGCAGCTTGAGGTGTTAATTCTGTAAGTAGCCCCGCCGCTCGCATGGTTATGTCATATATGTCTATTCCCATTATCGAGTCAGGTGTAGTCCAACTCCCTTCGATTAGGTTCATTTCAAATCTTTGAGGAATCTTTTTGATGTTTTCTGAAGAAATCCGGGAACCCCAAGAAGGCGCGTCGGTGACCATATCGTCGATTTCCCAGTAGTTTCCTGTATCATGGACGATAACGTATGCAATGCCTTCCGCAGCTACGGTCAGTCTTGTGAACGTGTATGTATATAGGTTGCCTTGAGCCCAACCGCTAGTGGCAATAATATTGTCGTTCGAGTCATAGGCCTCGAGGCAAAGTCCGGAGTATGTACTTGTTAGAACGCTGAAGTAGCTTGCAGGACCGAGGACGAAGTCAATTCGTCCTTGGCCAGCATAGATTCCCAACCAAGCAGCGAAATATCCATTTACTACATAGATGCCGAAATTCACATTTGGATCAGTCAGTGATCGAGCGTTGTATGTCCCAGTCCTAATGTCACAATACAGCCAGTCATATCCTTGAGTTGTCGTAAACCTTAGCCCCTGAACCGTGCTCTTGATTACAGACGCTTCAGTTCCCTCTTCTAGATCCAACAGAGCGCATCCCTTTGGAACCACATTCCTAGTTACACCTTCCTCAACCCATCCTCTGTTCATGGCGAGTTTCTCTCGTATGACGCCCCACAATGCAGGGCTATCGTTCCATACATCCCATAAGCCCCAAATGCAGATCTCATTGCGTATGCCCTTCGTCAACACAACGTCAAGTTGCTCAGCAAGGAGCCAAGCTGGCATGTAGCCATCAGGATTGAAACGTGTTGCGTATACGATCCGTTCTTTTGGTATGACCGAGATTGCCTTGTCGAGGTAGACCTTCACAAGGCCTGTTGATGGCGGTTCTCCATTATACATCATTACCTCTACCTTGTCGCACACCGCGCCAAGCAACGAGAAGTCCAATCTATCGGTCCAAATCCAGTCAGCGCTAACAGCCATTGTCAGTATTTTGCCCCTATCATGCATCATTGCCGAAAGAGTCTGCATGAAGCTACTAAACGCAGAGCTGTCCGCCTCGGTCAGTGTCTCAAAGTCTATGTCTACACCATCGTAGCCCATCGATTCAACTTTGCTCAGGATAGCTGCTATGTATGAATCTCTGAACGTAGACTGTGCAAGGTACGATCCAGGATTTATGCCATAATCATCCCTGAGTGTTGGAATTACCTTTACATCTCGAACAGACTCCAGAAGTTTCGAACTCTCTTGATAAGGATACATCTCTGCGAGCGTCGGCGTTCCATCAAACCTATACGCAAATGGATAGACCACCTCAAAGAGATATATGTTCTCTTTGAACTGGCTGAGGCCGTCATCTAAGACAGATTGGCTGCTGGTGAAAATCCAAGCCGAAACAGGTTTGATACTTGATGAAATCAGTTCGGCTCTTACTTTTAGAACAAGAACGGGAATCATTGAAATCATCAGTAATGAGACAATGATTAATGCTGGCATAGTTCTCATTTTTCCTTTCTCCTTTCTTTTTTCTGTAAGTCAGTCTTTTCTGGTTCATGTGAATAAAAGCCTTGTGGAACCCTCTTCTAGTAGCATTGAGTGTGACCTCCAATACGTTAGTGTGAATCAAATGCAAAGTGGGCCACACTCAAACAATCTTCAGTTCTTCAATGGAGCTCTTTAGAACGACAGAAATACAGATCAGGGTGTATCAACTGATTGACTTGAACACGAACTTGCCACTCATGGATTAGCTTGTAGGCCGGCAATCGTAGATCGGGAAAACTATTACATACGACCAAAAGATGAAAATTCTAAAAGAACCTTCTATCAACGTTTATCGGGCCAGAGATCAGTATACTCCAGATGATGGAGATGCAAGATACCCGAAAAGAAATCGGGTTTTCGGGAGAAAAACCGAACAACGTTGATAACCACTCTGAACTTGAAATTCGTAAAATAGAAAATAGAGAGACGACAAACGCTAAACCGAGAGCAATGGAAAAGTTTCTTGACAGTCTTAGCAATGGAACGAAGAAATCTTACAGACGTGGCTTAGAGCTTTTCATTGAATTCTATGGTAAGCCTATCGAAACCATTCTTGAAGAACGAAAAGACGATTTGACACCAAGACCTAACGAAAATCTTGTTTCCATTCATACTGAGAACGTTTACTCCAGACATCAAACGCCTTTTTTTCTTGCTTTTCAAAATCGTTTTTCGTGCACTTGTTCACTTTGCAGAAGTGTTCTATCACTTCATCATAGTCAAGCTTTCCCTCATTGGCAAGTATTCCTGCTAAACCAATATGCTTGACATGGTGACACATCGCACACAGAAGAACAAACCCTTCAAGCTTCTGAACATGCTCAGCATCATTGTATTCCCATATTTCATGAAGGTTCATTTTTCCTTCTGTTTCGCCACAGATTTGACATTTTCTCCCGTTGTTTTCGATGATTTCGTTTTTTATTCTGTCCCAAACCTCTCTGGGCAATAATCTATAGAGAGACGAATACCAAACCGTAGAAGGAACAAGTTCAATAGTTAACTCCAAAACGCCCCCTCAAATCATCGATAGTGCTAAAGGCAACCTTTCGTAAAAAGAGTTTTGTTTGGGGTGATACGGCGAAGAAAATCAAGATAGAGATTACTCCATCTCTGAACGGAACGATAATAGATTTCGAAACAACACATTGGGATGTGAAGGAAGGAGAATTGTTGACTGCTGGTTTTCTGTCTAAAGACGGGGTTGCGATTCTTCAAAGATTCGAATTGTCTGAAGACATGTTCAAGAGAAGGGTAATTGAGGAGATTCATAGATTTTGGAATCTCTGGAAATCAACTAAAGACGTGATTCTACTCTCGAAAATCATCAGACATAATTATTGTTGCTTGGCAAAAGAATACTACCTGAAACTGAAGAGAATAGACAAACTCGATGTCACCAAGATTAACCTGCTTCCGTCTTCAGCACAGATAGAAAAGAGATACAACAGAAACCAATGCGGTTTTTGTGTAGAGTGAACAGAGGATTCTTCCATTACTCTTTTCAATCATCTTCCAGATAGTCAAAAGTCTTTTAATCAATTCAACCCGAGAATGCTTTTGGGTGGATTTCATGTCCAAGATTGATTGGAAAACCTCACAACCGATTATGAAGAGAATCTTTGAGAAGGCACGACAAGAAACTGAACTAAACAGGAAGCTTAAACGTAAATCTCCCGAATATAATACCGTTCTCGAAGAAAACGCAAGAAAATGGGCAGAAGTGGAGAAAGAAAACCTTAAGCAATATGGAAATGACACAATTGCCGAATTCAGGAGATTGTTTGAACTCCACCTGAAAGAAGAACTTGCGAAATAGAACTGTTCTCTATCCGTCCTTTTAAGCCAGTTTTCGGTTTTGCGGAAAAGTTATAGCCGAAGCCGCGTGAAAGAGATACTAAGGAACAGGTTAGCAAGGCATTAGAGTAAGGAAATACCATCTTTATTCTTAGTTTGCGCGCGCTTATCCATTTCTTATTTGAGTAGCAGTTTTCGAGGAAGCAATAATAACTATAGATGATGCAGAAACAACAGCTCCAACTGAAATTAAAAAGAATGGAACAGCAGGGAGTGATTTGTTTTCAAATAGAAACCCTGCTGCGTAGTAAGTACCGTTATACTCAAGATAGCTTGTTTCTTTAGCTCGGATTAAGTCATCAATTTGGGTGTCTTCTGGAGACCCAATATTCACATAATCTTGGCTTGACATTGCCTTAAGAACGTAAGCATCAGGATTCTCCAAGACAAAATAATGGCTTGGCATTTCACTGAGTTTTGATACATATATGGTGTATGATTGATGGTAAATGGATTGCATTTCAATTATGCCATATACAGATATACATAGTGTCAATGTAAAGAAGATTAAAGCAAAATGCGTTTCAGAGAGCTTTCTTGTCATACTAACACTCAGCAATGCTCTAATTGAACACTATGTTCTTTTTTTTCGGTAATAGGCATATGTGTGTCTTAATCATACACACTGTAACATAACAAACAAAGGACCCAAGCCAATAAAGCAATCTCGAAATCGTTCAAAGTGATTTAAAGAATGGCAATACTCGGTACAATCAGCGCCCACCTTGAAATAAGAAATGGAAAAGACGTTTTGAACAAAGAGAAAACCAACAATATGTCTTTCGGAGAATTGAAACGAACAATCTAACAAAAGCATGCGCTATAAGGGAAAGAGAACAACGAAAATAGAAGGCACTTCTATCAGTCTTTAAGAGCTGGCTTGACTCCTCTATCTATTGGCGATATCTATGTTAAGCGGGAATACGGGAGATATCGCCAAGATGGTGCTGAGTGACCAGACTATACTACCGGAGCAGCTGCGTCTAGTCTAGCGTTTTCCACTTTGACGTGTCTTTGTTCCGTCTCGCTTTTTTCACGAATTCGAACCGCTATATTCCGCATTGCTGTGTTGAAAATGCGATGCGTAAGACAGATCAGTGCACAATTGCAGGAGCCTATGAATCTGCGGAGACTTGCCAAGTAAGAGGGAGCGATCGGATTTAGTCCTGATTCTGCCGACAATCCAAGACGTAACGTATGCGGTTCTGTGAAGTCTTCGGTTGATTCTTCTCATTGGAAAGAATCGGTTGATAACATCGGTCTATGTTCTCGAAGTGAACGCCCTGGAAGTCGGTTACATACAATTTATATGAGTGAATGTTCATAATATTGTGTGCCAAAATTATTATGTTCATTATAAACCAGGAGTTATAGATTTTTGCAGACAGGATTTTGGCAGAAAAACAAATGCAAGGGGTGGTGATTAGTTGGGGAAAAGCGGAAAGATGACAAAGGCGGCTGCTTCGCGAATCCAGTCGCGAGCGGCCAAGGCAGGTAAGAACCAAGGTTTTGCGAGAAGGGCTCAGTCAGCAGCCGATCGACACACAGAATAGAAGGCTCCAAACGAGGGCTCTCTCGATTCTTTCTCCTTTTTTCTTTTTTTGGATTCACTTTTCACGGAAACAGTGGGATGAAGCTGTCTAATGCGTCTGTGCCGTAGTCGATTTGTACTAGCGTGAAGGTTTCATCCGTTTTGATGGAGGGCTTCGTCTCTTTGTAGAAGAAGAGGAGCACGTTTTTGATGTTGTCTATAGCGACCGCTTTGCAGTGTTTCAGCATTGCGTTCAGGACGAATTCGAGGTTTTTTGCGAGCAGTCTCTTGGGATGGGCAATCGTCTTTCGTTCGAACTTGAAGCTGTGCCTTTGTTTCTCTGCGAATTCGGCCCATTTGCCGAAATAGCTTTCGTTCCAATGCGTCAGGTACCATGTGAAGATCTGATGCCGTAGCATTTGCTCTTTTCTGAGTTTGATTTCGCCGTCCTTGGCCTTGGCTAGGTTGTCCCATTTGCTTTCAATCAGGTATACGTTTCGTGAAGATGTGATTATTGCGTCGAATTCCCCGAATACTGCGTTGATTCCTCTGCTGTGTCTGCCGAAACTGGGTCGATAGAAAATGCGGCAGTCTGTTGGTTGGGTTGGATCATCGAGTTGGTGCAGTATTTCTGATATTCGATGTTTTAGTGCCCACAATGTGAGCGCGTCTTCTCCGTATCCAAGTATTTCGCTCATTTCCCATCAAAGCCAAAAGTTGGCTATGCCGCTGGGTCTTTCGCGTTTTCTTACGCTTTTCTTTTTGATGCGCCGCAGTTCGGGCAGAATAGTGATGTTTGTGGCATTAGTCCGCCGCAGTAGTTGCATGGTAGCATGACGATTTCTCTGGTTATTACTTCTTTTTGGATTGGAATTGCTTGGACTTGAGCGCCCTGTGTTGAAGTGGCTGTCTGTTTCACGTTCTGCATTTGTCTTAGTATCATGTCTTTGAAGGGTTCTATCTCTTTTGAGCCGACTCCTTTGAGGTGGAAAATGTATTCTCCGCTGTCGTCGGTTATTGAGACCCACTTGGTGAGTGCTCCGCCGCAAGTTATGCCTTTGAGTGAGGTGAGGTCTATTTCGAATGAAGCTCTCTGAGTTTTCGATAGGAATCCTCTTTTTTCAAACCACAGCAGTCTTTGATTTGTCAGGGCCAGAGTTCCAGAGTTTGTTTCTTTTGCTTCTTTGGATACATACCTGTCTCTTATCAGACCTTTTTCTTTGAAGACTTGCTTGTGGTGCCGCTCGCAATTCCCGTCCCATGAGTGCAGAACCTGTTCGTTTGGGTTTAGTATGATTGCTTTCTGCCAACTCATTTAATTCACCGTTGAATAGTGTCTGAAAGCGGCAAGATATGATTTATGAATTCGAAATACGAATCATGAAGAATTCGGAGTCTCCTGCGGTACTAGTCGAGATACTACTGGGAGACTTGTTGAAGGTCTCCCAACTCGATGATTGAGGTGCCAGTCTGGCCTTGCTGCCTCGAAAGATAGGCTAGTCGATATGGAGCTTTCTTGCCTTGTCACGATTCTCACTCGCGCATTGGTCGGGTTCCCCCAGACTCGTCCCAAAATGGTTTCGAGTTCGAGCATTTATAGCGCGAACAGCAGTGTTATTAAGTGTTTCATACGTAGATTAAGTTGCGATTGATGTTCAGAGTGATGCTATTTAGAAATCCCAAGGGGATAAGATGGATCAGCTGGATCAGCAAACTTGGGTGGGTAGACTGATATTCGTCCTTGAAAATGTGGCCAAGAAGGCAGGGAAACCAATTGGGCAATGAACAATCGATTAGGGTGGCACGCAGACGCTCAGTTCTCTTGGCTGGGATGATAATGGCAGTCTCTATAGCCTCTTTTCTTTCGGGACTGTGGCTTTACGATAATTCCTTTTCGACCTACGAAGTGGATTCACGGTCGGTGACAGGGATCATTTTAGGATACTATCCTTATCAATCTTGGAGCGTCAACTCATTCACGCTCCAACTGATTCCGTCCAAGAAGACAATCGAACTGAGTTTTTTGTTCATATACCACGACGTTGGCAATTATTCCGTCGCGCTGACCTTCCCGTACCGTATTCAGTCAATGTTTGATCTAGGGGAGACATCTGAGAAGCATAGCTGGACTTACAGAAATGCGGAATCAGGGTCTGTGGTCATGGCCACGCTTATGACAGAGAGAGCCCCTACCGATGGAAGCGGTTTTCAGATTCTGTCGGCGAAGCTGACCCTGCAAGATTTCATATCAGACAGGATCTTCGATATCTACAGAATTAATCTGCCCTTCGGCGGTTCCTTCACGTTGGATGTCCAAGAAGAATGGTTTGTTCTAAGATCGATTGCACCTGTCTCACCTATGGGGCAGAATCCAAACTGCTCCTTAAGCGTGATGATCCCTTCTTCGGCGATAATAACCGACAAATCTAACCCAATTCTGAGAAGAGACCCTGCCCAGGAGTCTCAGCAGAAACTCCAGTTTCAGATAACAAATGAAGGACCATTCACCCTGCAGTACTCCGTCCCCGAGGAACGATATAAGCGCGAACAGAACCTGTTTATAAGCGGCATACTGATTGGCGTTTTACCTGCTGGGCTTCTGAGTGTTTTGGGAATAATAGAAGAAAGATGGGCGGAACCGGAGACGATAAGTCAAAAGAGAGGTCAGCAAATACAGTCAGATAGATCACCGACGGAGAGTTCGAAATGCCCTCCAAACTCGGGAAAGCACACTCGCAGTCAGGTATCAATAGGGGACGTAAGAAAACTGGAAAAACTCGATGCTGCTTTCCTTTTTGTTCTTAGCTTCGTTGGAATAATCGTCTCGTTCTTGCAGGTGACTGTCATAAATCTGGGGGCATTCATAGAGGCATTGCCTTTCTTGACACTTGGCATTTTGCTACCATTCTATGTTGGTTACCTCCGAGGAGCGATAGAGGTTGACACAGTTGAGGAGAGGATGCGCGGTTGGATTTATGCTATCATAGGAACGACCTATTACTTTGGTTCCTTCGTGATTGCATGGCTGAGTTTTCATTACTCACAGTTGCCATACGTGTACGGTTTGCTCTTGATGTACTTTATGATTCTAGGCAGCTTGATCGTAACTTACAGATCGCTCAAATGGTCAGGCAAGATATTTGCGCTTAGGACAATCACTGCGCAATATGCTTTTTCCGTTACAGGTCTCAGTGCAGTCGCGGGCGGTTTTCTATTTTCAATATTGATTGCCTTTCTACGCGATTCCTATGGAAAAGATGTACTAGGAATTATTCTGACAGGTTCTCCGGAGCCCTTTTTCTGGTTATCAATAATCGTCATTTCCATCTGTTTCATGTTCGCAGCGGAAAAAGCATCGAGAGCCATCTTACTTGCTGACATAAAAATGCGAGAGTTCAATGGCCTAACTTCGAGACTGATGAGCATCTCCATTTTCAAAGGACTCTTCCTTGGATCAGTCTTGTTGGAATGTACCCTTGATTTCAACCTCAAAGCTCGAATTCTCTGGCTACAATCATTTGTGTTTTGGGTTCTGGGATGCTTTTTATGGTTAGGCAGAGTCTCACTTCTTCCTCAGATCTTTCTTATCTTGAGCATTGCAACGCTTTTGATAGCTACCGCCTTACTTCACAAAACTAGAGCAATTACTTTCGACAACATTGAAAAACGATTTCCCATTAAGACAGATTACATGGCGCTTGTTTTTGTGGCAACTGCAGCAATGCTGCTGTTCGGAATAGTCCTCCAAGGCATGATTATGATGGTAGCTTTGACGATCCTCTTTCTTTGCTTACAGACTTCAAGATCTGAGAGTGGTGAGTCGTCAAAAGACTCGCTTTCTTATGAAAACCCAGCATAATGCCACGAAGAAGCTAAATAGGAAAGCAAGACCATGAACAGCGGCATTTACTCCCGTTCCAGCACTGAGAAATACTTCTGCGGAAAAAACGATCTGAAACAGCAAACCAATGAGGAGTAGGAGATCAAAAGCAATCACAAGCTTGGAGTATTTCCCCTTCGTCTTGTATTTCTCCCAGTCCGAAATATTGAGACTATTTGTCATACAAAACCCCATTACAACGCCCTCTGAGGAATATACTATTCCCGACGCGACTATCGTGCCAATTTGCGGTTTCAAGATGTTTTCTTGTTTGGACATGCTTAGAACGTTTTGTGGCTCGTCGGGTTTTTCAAGGTTTCTTGAATGAGGAACCAGTAGGTTAGTAGTTCTTTTTCTTTGGTTTCGTAGTCTGGGAATCTTTTGTTTATGAGTCTCCAGAATGTTTCGTTGTGTTTTCTTTCCAGTGCGTGTGTTGTTTCGTGGTAGATGATGTATTCGATTAGGTTGTTGGGCAGGTATCTTAGAAGGGTGTTGACGGTTAGGTTTCCGTTTTTGCTGTGGCTTGCCCATTTTGTCTTCATTTTGCGGTAGATGATCTTGTTTATTCTTGTGTTGAGTTCTCTTTGGTAAGCTTGAACGAGTGTTGCTACCAGAGTCTTGAGTTCTTTTTCTGTTCTATTTTGGATTGTGGTTTTGGTTTGTGCTTCTTGGAGGGCTTTGTTTATGGCTTCTTGTTTGCGTTGTATCCATTTTCTGTATTTTTCGAGGGTTTGTTCTGGGTTTCTGTCGGTTTTCGGCAGTATGAGCAGTAAGGTGCCTGTTTTGAATTCGAGGCGTGGGTGTTTCACGTCACGGTAGTCGAGTGTGTATTCTATGCTGGGGCTTTTATCCATAGGTTTTCACGTTTTCCATGGTTTTCTGGTATAGCGTTTCAAGGTCGGTGAGGTCTAGTCTGTGTTGTTTGATGTATTTTCTTAGGTATTTGCGGGCTTCGCGTTCTATGGTTTTTCTTGTGGCTTGCTGGTATTGCCAGCCTTTGAACATGTGTGGTTGTAGCTGGGCTGTGAGCTGTTTGACGTCGTCTTTGAGGTTTTCGTCTGTACCGAGTTTTTGTTCTAGGGTTAGCAGCAGTGAGTATTGGAGGTCTGTGAAGTTTAATTGTTTTTGGCGGCTTTGGAGTTGGTTGATTTCGTTTACGATTTGTGCGGCTTGGTTGTAGATTTCTTGGTAGTTTTTGGTTTTTTCTTTCCAGAGTTTGAGGATGCGTTCGACTTTGCCGGTGAGGGTTTCGTATATGGGGTTTCTGTGTTTGTCTATGATGATGAAGCGGTTTAGCGTGAAGAGTATGTTGGCGGCTTTTTCTTCTTTGGTTTTGGTTTTTTCTTGGAGGTTTTTGAGGTAGTCGGCGTCGAATGTTATGGTTGGGTATTGGCGTTGTATGTCGGCGAGTTCGGTGGTTTTGTAGACGTATTTGAGGGTTTTTTGGAAGTATTTTTGGATGTATCTTTGGCCTTCGTGTTCTTTTTGTCTGGTCACGTTGAGGTAGAAGGTGTAGACTTGTGTGAGCCACGTGTATTCTTTGAGTTTTTCGAGTTTTATCGGGTTAGGACCTAGAAGTTCGAAGAGTTGTCTGAGGTGGCGGTATTTTTGTTGGAATTCTTTGGTGTTTTTCGGGTCGGTTGTGATAGTCTCAAGGGCTTTGAGCATAGTTTGTCTGTCGTACTGGTCTCTTGGGATGCCAGGAAATAGCGCTATGGTTTGGTCGATGGTTTGTGTGAATTCTTGGGCCAGTTCGTCTATTGGTAGTAGTATGCCTGTGGTGTCTTCTTTTGTGTAGTTTTCGAAGGCTCGTTGGAATTCTTTGAGTATGCCTACGTAGTCGATTATGAGGCCTGCGGTTTTGAGATCTTTGAAGGGGCGGTTTGTTCTGGCTATGGCCTGTAAAAGGCGGTGTTCTTTGAGTGGTTTGTCGAGGTACATGGTTTGTAGGATAGGCACGTCGAAGCCTGTGAGTAGCATGTCGGTGACTATGAGAATCTTTGGAAGGTCTTCTTCTTTGTATTTGTCGATAATGTCCTTGCGGATGTCTCCGATATCTTTGCCGTGGTATCGCGCAGTTAGTTCTTTCTGGTAATCTTGGATTTCTTGTAGGTCGGTTCGGGTGAAGGTCATGACGACTTCTGAATATTCTTTTGGTAGGAGTTTGTCGAGTTCGCGTTTGTAGCGGACGCATGCAATTCTGTTGACGGCTACGACGAGGGCTTTGAATTTGCCGTCGAGGTTTTCTTTGAAGTGCTCCGCAATGTCTTGGGCTACGAGTGCTATGCGGTCGGGGTTTTCGAGGAAGACTTTGATGGCGTTGAGTTTTTGTTTGATTTTTTCTTCTGTTCTTTCTCGGTATTCTTCTGGGATTTCGTCGAATTCCACTTGGATGAAGGTGTCGAGCATTTCTTTCTTAAGGTGCACTTTTTCCTCGAGGCGTGGTTGATAGGCGATTTTCAGGGTGAAGCCGTCTTCGATGGAGTCGATTATGAAGTATTTGTCTAGGTATGTTTCATCGGGCGGGCTGAATTCTCTGTATGTGTGTCTGTCTGGTTTTGACAGTGGTGTTCCTGTGAACGCGAAGGGTTGAGCATTTTTTAGGATTTCTTTCATTTGCGCTGCGAGTGTTCCGTATTGGGTGCGGTGGGCTTCGTCTATGAAGAGGATGACGTTTTTGCGTGTTTGGATAGTCTGTTGGGTTTGGCTGAGTTTGTCTAATTCCTTTTGGAGTTGTTGAAGCTCTTCTGGGCGGAATTTGTGGATTAGCGTGATGAAGATGCCGCGTTTTCCTCTATTTTCATCATGTTTTATGATTGTGCGTAGGGCGTTTATGGAGTCTATGGTTTCGGGTTTGGTTATGTCGAGGGCTGTGAATTCTTGGTAAAGCTGTTCTTGGAGTTCTTCGCGGTCTACGATGAAGAATATGGTTGGGTTTTCCAAGAGCGGATGGCGGTAGAGTTTGTTTGCTGCAAATATCATGGTTAGGGTTTTGCCTGAGCCTTGCCAATGCCAGATTAGGCCTTTGTTTTTCGTCTCTTTCCCTTGTATGTGGTTCGTGACGCGGTTGTAGATCTGTTCGGCTGCGCGGTATTGCATGTAGCGTGTTATGACTTTTGTTGTGGTGCCGTGTTCTATGCGGAAGAATAGGTAGTTTTGGATTATGTTGAGTAGGGTCTGTGGTGTGAGCATTTCTATTGTGGCGTCTATCGGATCTGGTTTGTCTGGTGTGCGCCATTGGTGGATTTTTACGTCTTCTTGTTGCCACGGGGCTGTTGGGAAGTATTTAGCTGTTCGCTCGGCGGCTATGCCTATTTGGATGTATTTGTATGGTTCTGGGACGGATTGTTCGTATTCTACTATTTGTTTGTAGGCTGTGTACCAGTTTTCTGTTAGGCTTGCGGGGTTTTTGCATTCAACGTTGACTATTGGAATGCCGTTTATGTAGAGGATTATGTCGTTGCGGATTTGTTTGTCGCCGCTTTGATGGATTACTTGGCGTGAGATAATGAAGTCGTTGTTTGCTGTATTGTCATAGTCGAAGAGTTTGACGTATTTGACTACTCGTTCTTTTTCGAATTTTATTGGGATGCCATATTTGAGGTAGTTTAGGATTTGTTTGGCGTGTTCTGCGCCGCTTGTTTTGAGTTTCAGCTCGTTCAGAACTTGCTTTAGCTCTTCATCGCCTATGTTGACGCTTGCGTTTAGGCGTTTCAATGCTCTAATAAGATTTGATGTGAGAAGAGGCTCTTCCAAGCTCTCTCGTTCAAGGTTGTCGGCTGGTGTGAACTTCCAGTCTTTTTCCTTAAGCTGTTGAATGAAATAATCTTCTACGAGAGATTTCTCACTGAACAATGGCATGATCTTATCAATCCACCTTAGCCCTAACTTTCCCAGTAAGAAGCAAGTCCATTAGACTGACTTTGACTTTTTCTAGCTTTGCTTTCCCCTCAAATTCAAGCTCAAGCTTCCTGTCGACCGCGAAAAGAATCTTCATTATTTGTTGTTGTTCTTGAAGAGGTGGAAGGGCGATGCTGAGGTTTCTCATATCCCTTTGGAATAAGTGGGGTATAGATGTTCCTGAAACTTTTCGACCTATGAATCTTCTAAAACCTGGTCCTTGGTAAAAGTAGAGCAGGAAATTTGGAGCAAGATTTTCATTCGTGACTCTTATCAACATCATTGTACTGTTTATGGTTGCCTTTTCGGGTAGATAATTGACAATAGCAGCCTCGCCGATGGTGCCATCTTTTGATATTATGATGTCGTTAGTTTTGAGCTGAATTTCGGGAGATTCTTCGTATCTAAAATCAGAAAGATGGTCGCATACCTCCCACGCTATCTTGTTGTTGATGATGTGTTTGTTAGCAATCAAATAGGGACCTTTTTCGGTGTATTCTGAGGCTTTAAGACCTCTCCAGCCTATGCGACCTTTTATATATGCATAATCTTCCAGTTTTACTACTTGCCATTCTTTCGGTATTTGATGACCTAATTCTTTGCTGTATTTGCATTCCGTGTGTCCTATTCCTTTTGTTAAAAGCTCCTGCATTAAACCCTTCTTCAAACGCTCAGTCTTCGCAATGACCCTACCAGTCTTCTCAATAGCCAAATCAACAACGCCCAAAACCCCAACGATATTTCTCTGCTCCTTAATGGATGGAAGAGGAATCGAAAACTTCTCAATTTCCTGCCTTCTGATGGCCTTAAATGTGGAGCCAGTAGACAACGCCTTGAATCTTTTGCCTCCATGTATGAGATAGTAGAACAGGAACAGGTGGTTAAGCCTATCCGCTTTTGCTCGAATCGCAGCTAGACCTCTGCCAACGCAACACTCAAAGGGTGCAACGTTAACATCTCCAACAGGCGCTCTTACAGATAGCAAGATATCGGATTTTTCAGCTACTTTAATTGGATCTGAGCAGTAGGTTGTTGGCGAAGGAAACATCTCCCCAAACTCCATCTTACCCTGAAGAAAAGGCAAACCGCAATTTTCCTTGTTATATGTTGACGATGGCGGAGACTGCCCGGCAATGATGTCGGCTATTGATTTATTACCAAGCTGTTGAACATTCCAGTCTTTTGGAATTTTGCCTATTGGAGACTCTTGAAAGTCAATTTCTCTCTGGAATATCATGTCTTTAATCATTTTATCAAGCCTCCGATTACATCTGCAACATACTTGAAAAACGTAGCAATCCCGGAAACCGTTGCAAGCGGTTTAAGTTTCTCCCACGCCAGCTTTATAATGCTCTTATCGGGTGATGGTTTGGCAAGCTGATCTTTGATGGTATCCATATCTTTTATGCAGTTCAGCTTCTCTTCATCAGTAAATTGATCAGAGGTTCTCACAACTTCTGACAGCGCTGACAAACGCCTGAACAAATCTAAGTATTGCGTATTTACGACCAAGTTGTTGTCTCCAATAACCGTGACACCTTGTATGTTGGTTACTTTGATTCCAGAAATCGATTTTTCTACTCTCTGAAACTCGGATGGTCCTTCAAAATAGTTGATCCCAGCATCTGATATTTTATAATATTCTTTCACGTTTTTCCTCACGAACCCTTTGGGCGTCGTGAATTCGTATTCCTCGGTTTCAGCTTTTACCCAACCCGCTTCAATCAAATAGTCAAGCTCACTGACTATGTCCTGCTCTTTAAAACCAAGCTTTTTAAGTTCTTGTTTCAACTTGCTCACAGGAACCCGATTGCTCTTCAGGCTCCTGGCTTTCTCATGAATTTCATAGAGAAATCTGAGTATAGCTTTTCTGGCTGTATCACTCTTCTGACTCATCAACGTCACCTCCTGATCCTTGCGCCTTTGTTATCTGCTCTAAGATTATCTCCAGCTCTCTTTCTACTTCCTGTCTTTCAGTTGTCAATGCTTTCAGTTCTGTGTATTCTTTGGCTATGTCTATTTGTTCTCCTTCTTCATCCGCCATAACGTAAAGCGTCACGTTCAAGGTGTAATCATTTTGCCTAACCTCATCCAAACCAACAACCCGCGCAAAACCTTTCTCCTCACTAAAACTCTGGTAAGCATCAGCAATCTTCTTTATGTGACTCTTCCCGAGAATGTTCAGCTTACGCACTTCAGGATGCCGCTCGAACTCTTTAGAAGCGTTAATGAAAAGAACCTTACCTTTTCTGTCCGCAGGCCCATTCTTCCTCAGCACAACAATGGCGCCAGGCGCACCTGTATTGTAGAATAGCTTCTCAGGCAATAGTATGATACATTCAACCCAATCCTTCTCCAGAATTGCTGAACGTGTTGCCTTTTCCTTTCCACCTCTAAACAGACACCCATTATCAATGACAACCCCAACCCGCCCACTATCATCCTTAGCCGAAGCAACCATGTGCTGAATCCAAGCCCAATCCGCGCTCTGCCGAGGCACAAAACCATAAATAAACCGCTGCTTCCAAAACTCACCCTTCTTCAAAACCTCCTCATCATAGCCATCTTGATTCCACGGCGGATTAGCCACAACCACATCAAACCGCTTCAAGCCTTCGCCTTCCTTAAACTTAGGATAAAGAAAAGTATCCCCAAACTCCAAATGGCAATCTCGAATATCATGAATATACATGTTCATCTTCGCCAAAGCCAAAATCCCCTGGTTCGCCTCCTGCCCAAACAAAAACACCTTGCTAGCTTCTTCTTTGCCAAGCTTTTCCTCAACATGCCTAAACGCAGAAATCAACATGCCGCCTGAGCCAGCGGCAGGATCATAAACGCTCTCCATAGGCTTCGGATCCAGAATCTCAATCAACAGCTTGATCACTTCTCGCGGCGTGTAGATTTCGCCTTCCTTAGCTTTTGACGGCGCAAAATACCGCAAAATCCACTCATACGCATCGCCCAGCACGTCAGCAGAAACGTGATTCAGCTTCTTCTCGCTGAACAGCTCAACAAGCTGCCTCAGGATCTCCGCGTTCTCACGGCTGCCCGCAAACTGCACGAAATCCACGCTGTCCACAACATCCTTCAGCTCAGGATTCCGCTCAGCAATAACCTTCAAACCCCGCGACAAACGCTCAGTAAGCCCGCTCACGTCTTTGCGCAGATTCTCCCACAAAAACTCCTCAGGCAAATCAAACCAGTGAAACTCGTTACGCTTGGCCTCAACTCGTGCTTCTTCCTCGCCAAAACCATCAGCCAAAGCCTCACGATAAGCCTCCTGAAACTCCAAATCCCACTTATCGCTAATCCGCTTCAAAAACAACAAAATCAAAATAAACTTGTAATCCACCCGCGTACGAATCAAATCCGCAGCCCGCTTCAACAAAGCATCAATATCGCCGCGTCCCAGCTTCTCCTCAAAAGCCTCATCCTTGCTCTTCAAGCGATACAACTTCTGCCTAGCATCCCGCATTTCAGGCTCAACCAAAAGCAAACCAGCCTTGCGCAGCTCAGACAAGAACACAGGAACCTGTTCCCAAGCATCCTTATTCTTGTCCATCAAGACCTTAGCAGCATCCTCAAAACGAAACTGCGAACCCCCAAACACATCAAACAGAATCCCGTAACGACGCTCAACCCAACTCGGAATATCCCTATTCATATAATCAACCGCAATATGAACACATAGAGACACATATTAAACTTGTGCTTATTAGATAAGCTCACTCAGAATAACTTATCTATTTGTCTTTGGGCACGATCATTTACGAAACAGAAAGCGTCCAGCCGCTCCAAGCTCACCACCAACGCCTACCAAAGACACTTGACATTTCACACAATTGAATTACTATATAAGTAGTTCAATTTTATGAAATACATAGTCAGAGAAGGTAGTATTATAGTACTACTTTCTTCTCACATCGATTTCAGAATAGCGGAAAATGTCGACTCTGCCTTCTCACCATAGGTTTTAGATAAGTTCTATTTCCTTTTCTGACAGATCGCAAAACCATAAATCCTCTCAGACTTTCGCAATATGATTCCTCATTTTCAAGGAGCCAGTTTCACTCTAGCGAAAATCCAATTTATAGGACTTTCACCAAAAAGCGAAACCCAGAACAAACACACATTTCAACACATCTCATCGGCAACTATGCCAGCTCCCTTCACTATGCTCAACCAGTCAGCGTGACGAAGACATGCAACGACCTCTCAAAACCATGCTGCCTCCAAACCAATGCATTATCCCTTTTAAGGATACTATAATGATAAGAGGGATAGCTATTTCTCCAGACCGTCCAAGAATGTTCTCAAGACAGCATATGCTTCTCCTTGGATTCGTTCCCGCAACCGCTCATCCTCTGGCGCAAGAAAATAGGCCACTTGAAACGGACCTTCAGACCTTACAGTTCTAAACTTCTCTCTTATCTCTTCGAGAGCCTCAGCGACAATCGATTCATTGACAAATCCGCGCATTTTCTCAGCCACCTTCTTTGGTCCGCCTCTATGATGCTTCAGTACAAAGTAGATGTCATAAGGATCTTTCTCCTTGTAACGACCCTTCAAAGCCAAACCCTTGGTAGCCAAAATACCCACAGCATCAGAAATTCTGGTCGACACCCTCGTCTCGGCCCCGTTGGGCAAAACGCCCTCAATCTCGTGTTCAAAGCTATGAGAGAAAACGACACTTGACCCACGGATTACGACAGCCTGCAAATCCTTCTGCACCGCTAAGAACTTCTCAGGCGAAAGCCTCTCCAAGACGTCAGGCTCGCTGATAAAGTCAACCTCAATCTTGTATTCCGCACCATCCAGAGATGCCTTGACGGTACGATAAAACCTGTAAGGAAGCACCTCTCCATCATCGGCAACGTAGGGTTTGTACCCTCTCTTCTCAATCGAAGACACAATTGTCTCATAAACCTTCAAGTCAATCAAACGGGGATTCAGAACAAAGTCAATGTCAACTGAACCGCAATGCTGACCCCTTTCGCCAAACTTCTCCAAAATAAAATATGGCGCCCACCCACCCGTCAGAACCAGGTAATCCTTGTAACTTCCCAAAATCCTCAGAACCTCAATCAAAACGCTTTTGGAAGACTCAGTCATGCTCTTTGAGTACATCCCAACGTTCCAAACAGCCATCAAAACCACCTAGAACCCAATGGCTTCTCTTCTCAAGTGCTCAGCAGCTTCCCTCCCCCGGGCCGGATAGTTATACAGATCAACGTACAGCTGCACGCTTGAAACCACCTTCACTCTTCCTACGTGCTGAACCTTATAGAAAACACCCTCATCATAAGGCTCAACAAGGAAAACATTTCCACCCAACTCGGTTAACTGAAGACCCAGAAGCTCTTGCCAAGAACCGAGCTTTCCAGGCTCGACGTACAAGTGAATGTTAACAGGCCTTACGTAAGGCATCACCAATGAAGCACCAGCATGAAGCGTCAACGCATACCTCAAACTGGGCTCGTGCACCTCCGACAATTTTCTCGTGAAACCATCCAAATCCGCCTCCAAAGAATAATACGCGTTCACTTTATTCAGCAACGCAAAATCGTAAAAGCCAGCCCACCTTGTCAGCAATTCGCCAGGATTCGCAACTACAACTCTCTTGATTTCAGTTTGCCTACACAGACCCATACGAAGCAAGGTCTTAACGACCCTGAACGTGTGACCATAGCCTGCCTTTGTCTCTTTGGAAAGGCCAAGAACACTCCAGTCCTGCTTCGGATCAACCAAGAGAGCTCGCACAATCCTTGAAGCTATCGGTGAGAGAACATTTTGAACGCTCATCAAACACGCCCTTTAACACTATTATCCCTCGTCTATATATACTGTCCCTAAAAAGGATAGCCCAAGACGCATAACCAAACATACATAAAAACAACTAATCGTCAAAATCCACTATCTCACTCAGGGCACTCAGAATTGTTACACATTATACCTCTTCATGATTTCTCTTGCTTTCTTTGCCCTGAAAAGATCCTTTCTTGATGGCGTCCGCTTCATTTCCTTCTGAATCACGGCAAATTGCTCCTTACTCAACAGAGGAATCGGTGTGGGACGCATCCACTAGTTCACCGAGAATACTAGTAGCCAGAGGCAATCTATAAGTCTTATGTCTCCATCATACCATTTTTCCAGCTTTCCCCCTAATCCTTATGTCTCCATTGACCTCCTTGTGAACCTTCTTGTGACGGATCATATGATCGGTAGGGGTACCCCTACCAAGTAGACCTGGGTCTACCAGACATGGCTATCCTTTGAAGGGGTCTTTCATAATGCCATGAGCCAGTAATGAATCCGCGACGCTGTACTCACCGTCTTCCTTTTTCACGAGGCTTGTCTTGATTAGTCTGCTGAGCAGTTCTGTGAAGCTCGAACTCGGCATGGATCTCTTTTCGTGAACTTCCAAAGCTGTCTTTATCTTGGACCAGTTTGCTTTTCCCGTTTTGGCAACGAAGTTCAGTATGACTCCATAT
>Ga0315296_10000508_pt1 | contig 35744 bp, 31 predicted proteins | sample YL17G14_18_MG_FD_203921 | JGI IMG/M metagenome (GOLD analysis project Ga0315296, IMG submission 203921) | Sediment microbial communities from Yellowstone Lake, YNP, Wyoming, USA - YL17G14_18 | ecosystem: Environmental > Aquatic > Freshwater > Lake > Sediment | place: USA: Wyoming | collected... | reverse complement strand
GCGGCTCCCCCCCGGTGAGACACACATGAGTGCACTTGAGCTTGGCCACCTTGGCCATGATGATCTCGATCGTCATCTGTTCGCCCTTGTCGAATGCCTGGGGCGTATCGCAATAGGTACATCTCAAGGGGCAGCCAGAAGTGCGAATGAACGCAGTCGGCGCCCCGATGGTGAGTCCCTCTCCCTGAATCGACTTGAAGATTGAGTAGACCTTCATTATCTCCCCTCATATTCCAATGGATCACGGATTCCGGCCTCCGAGAAACCTCTCAGCCTTAAAAGACACGAATCGCATTTGCCACAAGCTTTGACGCCGCCTTTGTAGCAGCTCCAAGTGTCCTCCATCGGGACCTTCAGACGAATGGCCTCTCTGACGATATCGCCCTTGGATTTCGTCAGGATCGGAGCCTCGATCCTAATGCCACGACCCTCTCTGCCCGCCTTGGTCCCGATATCGAGCGTCCTCTGGAACGCCGACATGAATTCCGCGGTGCAATCTGGATAACCGCTGAAGTCCACGGAGTTGGTCGCTATGAATATCGCCTCGGCGCCTCTGCTCTCAGCGATGGATGCTGCGATGCTCAGGAAGATGATGTTCCTGGAAGGCACGTATGTGCTAGGCACACCGGACGAGATCTCTTCCTCGGTCCGATTCTCAGGGATGGACATCGATTCTCTTGTAAGCGAACTTCTGAGCAACTTGCCGAGACTCAGCGGGACGATTATGTGTTCCTTCGCCTTGAAGTGGCGAGCCATTTTCCTTGAGCTGTTGAGCTCTCGCTTGTGCTTCTGCCCATAATCGAACGTAAGCGCAACGACGTCGTATCCTCGCTCCTTCGCGAGCGCGAGCACAGTCGACGAATCGAGACCACCCGAAAGAAGAACGATCGCCTCTGCCATCTAGACACCAACCGCTCAGAAGTCGTGGCCGGTCCAAGCGCCTTGACCTCTGCCCTCGTCCACCCCGATCTCGATGCGTGTGACATTCTTCGGGAACTTCACTTTCTCCAGCATCCGCTTCAGCACGAAATTCGCAAGGGTCTCCGCGGAGGCGATTTCAATCTCGAGCATTATGCAGTCGCACCTCGGTAGCGTGATCTTCTTGTCGCCGACTATGTACTCGACGTAGTCCTTGCCGATCGTGACGCCTGGGTCCTTGGCCGGGATGAGCACCCGGTGATCCAGCTCCGCCGCCACGCTCCTGAGAAACTCCTTCACGCTGATGAAATCCATGATGACCCCGTCCGGGCCCATCTCCCCCTCTATCTTCGCGTTGATCGCATAGTCATGGCCGTGAAGTCTTCCGCACTTCGAGTGCATTGGGATTATGTGTGTGGCTGAGAAGGCTATCTTCGAGGCCCAACCATTGATTTCCAGTCGCATTGCTAAAGGGATAGTTCAAGGGCACTAAAATAGTTTCAGGCCTGCTTCATGGGTTTTGACCTCGACTCGGCCAGACCAGCGGCGAAGAGCACGGAATCCGAGAAATCGGCCTTGCCCCTGGATGTATCAACAAAAACCTTGTCGAGGTTCACCACGGGGGCTCCATAGGCTCTCGTGGCGCCCACGAAATGGAGTGATCTGAAGATCAGGTTCCCAGACACACCATCAGGAGCAATGACAAGATCGCACTCCTTGACCGCATCTTCGACCAGGATTGCATAGTGCCTCGCGTTAGTTCCCTGTTCCCTCAGGGCTTTGGCCAGCATCTCGCCTTCTTCAAGGCTCCTTCTGATCTGAGGTCCTCGACTCCGATCCTCCAGTCGTCCTTTCGATAGGATCCCAGTCTTCAGGTTCCAACCCAGCCTTGAGAAGTACTCTATCGTTGCAGAGGCGAGCCTGATCCTTGAGGGGTAGTCAATGCCCTCATCGATCCCGACTGGGGCAAGGATGAAGGGCTTCCCGCGCGAATCCTCCAGGACCGCCGCTCTCATGACTTCTTTCAATCTGAATTCGTCCTTCAGGCATTGCAGCACTTTGGATGAACTCAGAGTCCCTCTAACAGCGACGCCGATCTCGCCTCGTTTCAAGGAGACTACCAAATCTCTGGGCTCCTCAAAACCCACAAGCGGAATCCGACCCCCTGACGAGGAGATAAGTCTCTTCGTGTCGGCCAGCACTGCAGACGATCCACCTATGCCCACCTTCACGCGGCTTCGAGCGCCGCGGGACAAGAGAGCGTTGACGTCGATCAAGAGTATGCGACCTCCTCAGAGCTCATCCTCTGTCATCTGATCAAAAGAGTAATTCTCCCACTTTCGAACTCCTAGGACGATCTCAAGTTCCTGTGGTGTGAGAAGGGGTCTGTCAAACACCGCGACATCATCAATCGCAATCCTCGGACAGGCGGTTGACACATAGGCATCAAAGCCGAGTGACCTCAACTTCTCGGGGTCGAACTTGTCCATGAGTATCAGAGCCGCGTCCTTCTTCTTCCATCTGAGGAGCTTCCTCAGCTCTCTCGCCCGCCGCATCCGTCTCTGGCCGAGCTTCTCACCGACGATGATCCCGAAAGTCCGGGCGCGTTCCGCCTTCTCGATCACCGCGTGCCGCTGCCTGAGGATCTTGTCCTTCGCCTGGTCTATCTCCCTCGGCTCCTCAAGATTGGGGTCCAGGATCACAACCTTTTTTCCCGTCGCAAGATGCACGCCTAGCGCGTGGAACGTCCCGCTGCCAATCAACAGATAGCTGTTCACTTCCTTGGCAATCGAAGTAGCGGACGTGAAGTTGCATCCGAGCACCTCACCTGCATGTGAGATTCTGCTGTCGCCTTCTCCGACCCTGGTCTTGATGCCCATGTTCTCCAGGCCCTCGATGACATCATCTAGATCCATGAGGTGTTGCGAAGTGGCCAGTACACCGACAGGCTCCTGGATCAGCCCTACGGACTTTTTCATCTGATCCCCGAGTGGGACATTGGATCGGGCGGGGACGAAGATCAGGGGCTTTGAGAACCTCAGCGATGGTATCGGCGAATGACCGACATTGACAATCGCATCGACAATATCGAAGAGGGAGCTCGGGACATCACAGGCACCGAAGCACGGCTCCGCGACGACAAGGACCTCTACTCCAGCTTTGCTCTCGATGTCCTCCGCGATCTGGTAGGCACGCTTCTTCATGCCCTCGGGGACCTGGAGAGCGATGATCCTGGCCTTGAGCCTCTTGATCTCTGAGATTGCGCTTGTGAGATCTACATCGTACATGATGGGGTACCATCCAAAGGTCTTCCGAGCATTTCCGGATGCGGGACTGGGTCGAACGACTGTGGTAACGAGAAGGGTGGTAAAAACATTATGCGCCAGAGAGCAGGTCCGAAGTCAATCAGGCTGCTACAGGCGAGCCGCGCTCTACCTCGATATAGCACGGCGATGGCAATTTGATCGCAGCCCGCTTCAGCGCCAGTTTCGCGGTCGTGAAGTTCGCCGGCGTCGTCTCCAAGGTTATGATCTCTTGGTCCGCGCTGACTCTGGCCGCCGTCCCGACGGGCTTGCCGAACGCTTTCCTCATGCCCTCGGAGATACGGTCAGCACCCGCGCCTGTCGCGATCTTGTTCTCCCTGATGACGTTGTGAGGGTAGACTCTGATCTTGAGATGATAGCCGCTCTGAGGTATGTTCTTCGATAGGTACCTGTTCGCCGAGATACGAGCAGCCTCCAAAGCTATGTGTCTGATCTGACACTGTTCCACAACATGCAGGGTCATCCGGACTGCGTAGTCTCCCTTCTGCCCGTGCTCGAATTGTGTGATCCTGTTTGAAGGAACGCCTCCCATGTACTCCCTGCGGCAGTAGGCCTGCCCTTTGATCTCCCTGTACATGCTTCCGGGCTTGCGAGACATTGGACCACCAGTTGCGAATTCTATCTCAGGTTTGCTGAGATATTGGTCGTCGTATTTAAACCTCTCCTAAATGACCGACCTATTGGTTTCGATGCTGGCTATGCGAACTCCGCCAACAAGCATTATCTAAGCTCAGCCCAATTACCGCGACGATATGGGAAGGAGACATCTAGGAAAGCGTGATGCCAAGGACATCGCGAGAGAGCGCATAGACGGACTGTTCGCGCTCGCGGAACAAGAGGTTCACAAAGGATCGGCAGAAAGGTCCAAGAGATATGTCTCCCTTGCTTTGAGAATCGGCGAGCGCCACAAGGTGAGGACGGGGCACAAGAGGACATACTGCCCTGAGTGCCACTCGTTCTTCGCGCCGCCCATCAACGTTCGCGTGAGGACGGGCAGAGGGAGCATCTCAATGACATGTCTCGCATGCGGACACATCTCAAGGTACCCGCTCGTGCAGAAGAGGAGGTAATATCTTGGACAAGAAGAGAATCTTCGAGCTGAGGGGCAAGGCCCAGGCGCTTCCGTCAACCGTCCACATCGGCAAGGAAGGCATCACACAGACAGTCATCTATGAGATCACGAAACAGCTTAAGAAGACGAAGTTGGTGAAGATCAAGTTGTTGCCCGCCCTCGAGATGGATAGGAGAGAGACCGGATTGGAGCTCGCGAAGGCTACATCCTCGACCCTCATTGAGGTCAGAGGAAGGACTGTCGTGCTTGCTACTGAAGGTTCTGTTGCATTATCGGGTGGTGACCTCTAGGTCACCACCGCAATGCCACTCGTTCCATTCGGCTCCGACCGTGCGGCCATCGCTGGCTCGTATAGGATCATCATCACGTCATGCTGGAACGCGCCGGGGTTGAACCATAAACCCCCTGCCATCCCCTTCGAGATGGCTGTTTGCAGCAGGTTTAGGCTGGCATTGATGTGCCTGTCGAGGCGCCAGCCGCACTCGCATTTGAACTCCGGGCCCATTCGGGAATATTGTATCCTCCCACATGTCGGGCACGTTCTGCTGCTGTTCCTTGGATCGACCTTGACTACTGGAATGCCTTTCCACTGCGCCTTGTACTCGATGATCTGATGGAGTTTCCTTCTCGGCCACAAACTCAGGCGCCGATTCAGTTCCTTGCTCCTTTTCGGCCTCATTCCCGTGAGGTTCTCGAGAACGATTGCGGATTTCCGCTCCTCCGCGAACTTCAGGACCGAGTTGGCCACCTGGTGGAGCCTGTAATCAATCCGGTGGTGCTCCCTCGTTCCCTCCCTTCTGCATAATTCTCTCGATTTCCTCCTGTCATGTGCTTTCTTCTTCTGGAGCCTCTTGCGCCTGTCGTGATGCCGCTGCTGGATGATGGCGACTTCAGGAAAGTCCGCTTTTACGGCCTTGGCGACATCGTCCTCAACGAAAACGCCATCAAGACTCCGCTCATTGGTGTCGAGCGAGAGAGCAGATTCGGGCACAAATGGCTTCGGCGCATCCTTCCTGAACGCCACTATGACTCGATTCGGAAGAACGGTCAGCGATCCGAGGGAGAGGGCCATGTCGTCCAGGTACTTCCGATGGTACTGGCTGACGACGAGCCTTAGCTCGACATGGCAGCCAGCCCTAATCGGAAGGTCGACGACTCCAGACTTTCGATCGAGTTTGTACGCCTGGTTCTCTGCTTTCATCATCAGGCGCTTGACAAATGGGGTTCTGTCGGTGACGCCTTTCCGGAAGCGCTTGCGATGATTCTTCAAGATGCTCCCAGCCACTTCGAACGCTGAGACCAGATGCTGAGAGTACATCCTCGGGTGTTCTTGTCGGAAATCCTTGTAGGCTAACTTTGTAAGGGCATTCCTCGAAGTCACCCGAGCCTGAAGACCTGCGCGAATCGAGTTGTTGATGGCCAATCTGAAGTCTTCGAGCAGGGACTTCACTTCGGATGGAAGGCCCGACTCCAGATAGAAGACGACCCCTTTGACCAGCATCCAATACTTGACGACGACTGGCATATTACGTTTCTTTGACTACATGTAGCAGTCGTGCGACGATATTCGCGCTCGGGGGCGTCTTCGCCACCCGAATCGTTCAGGAACCGCTACTGAATAAGGTCATGTGGCTCCCGTGACCAGCCTTTAAATATCGACTATGTGATTGACAGAAAAAAGAGAGCGTGGTTTGCGTTGCTAGATGCCAAGTTCATCAGGGAGAATGCGGAGACTGTCCGACAATCGCTCGTCAATCGGAACTATGACCTCTCCGTCCTCGAGAAGTTCCTCGAACTCGACAAGAGGTGGCGAACGCTAACTGAAGAGGGCAATTCCCTCAGAAAGAAGAGGAACGATGTCTCAGAGCAGATCCCGAAGCTGCCCAAAGACCAGAAGCAGACCATGATCAGTGAGATGAAGGGAATTGCAGACAGGATCAGACAAATCGAGGCAGAGACCAAGAAGATCGATGTGGACAGGGACGAGCTGCTCCTCAACATGCCGAACGTTCCAGACCCAAGCGTGCCCGTCGGCGCGCTCGACGAAGGAGACGAATTCCTGAGGAGCTGGGGCAACAAGAGGGAGTTTGATTTCAAGCCACTGAACCACTGGGAGATCGGTGAGAAGCTGGACATCATCGATTTCGAGCGCGGGGTCAAGATCACGGGAACAGGGTTCTACGTCCTCAAAGGAGATGGGGCCAGGCTTGAGAGGGCGCTCATCAACTTCATGCTCGATTTACATCACACGCAGGGGTACAAGGAGCTGTTCCCGCCTGTGGTCATCAACCGGAAGAGCTGCGTAGGCACGGGACAATTGCCCAAGATGCAGGAGGACATGTACTGGATTGAGAGGGATGATCTGTATCTGAACCCGACTGCAGAAGTCCCAGTCACGAATCTGTATGCAGACGAGATACTCGACAGGAGACAGTTGCCGATCTACCACACGGCATATCTACCGTCTTTCCGGCGGGAAGCTGGCAAGCACATCGAGACCAAAGGAATTGCCAGAGTGCATCAGTTCAACAAGGTAGAGCTGGTGAAGTTCGTGCTCCCAGAGACATCCCAGCAAGAGCTTGAGACGCTCCTCAACGACGCTGAAGCTGTGGTCCAGGGGCTCAAGCTACCCTACAGGATCAGGCTACTTTGCACCGGTAGCTTGGGATTCCACTCTTCGAAGACCTACGACATCGAGACATACGCTCCGGGGATGGATCAATGGCTCGAGGTCTCCTCCTGCAGCGATTTCAAGGAATTCCAAGCGCGAAGGGCGATGATCAAGTTCAGGCGGGAACCTCACCTGAAGAGCGACTACATCCATACTCTGAACGGATCAGGCATAGCACTGCCCAGGACAATGGTGTCCGTTCTCGAGAATTATCAGAAGAAAGACGGGACGGTAGCGGTTCCCGAGGTCCTCAGGCCCTACATGAAAGGACAGGAGACCATAGGTTGAAAACGACGAGCCGATCTGCCACTTTTCATTCTTGAGAATCAGTGGTGATTGCTGGCCCTGATCTCTATATATGCTTCAGGGTGCAATTGAGTCAGTGGCGAAATGATTAGCATGTCCGAGAACAAGGAATTCGCAGTGCTCGTTGGGAAGGCCTTCCTGCACGAGATCGAGGCGAGTCACAAGGAGGCGGCCATCGCTTTCGGACGCGCGTTTCTGCTCGCTCTGGGGATGAAGGGGCCCGAGCAGACCCAGAACAGGCTGTCCGCAATAGGAAGGCCTTGCAGGGAGCACTTTGTTTTGGCAGAGGATTGAGCAGGCTCCGAAGCATACACATTACGATGGGAGCAGGGTGTGCCCTCCGCGTCGTAGACTACTCTTCAGAAGCGTCGGCGTGAACAGGGCGGTCATCAGGCCCATGAAGACGACGACCGAATAGACCTCTGAATCGATGATATGTTTTGAGAGACCGTAATACGCGATGATGAAGGCTATCTCCAGCCTGGGAGCCATTCCTATGCCCACGGAGAAGGAATCCCACCACGACATGCCTGTGAGCTTCGCCGGAACTCCGCACCCGACGACCTTGGTGAGCACCGCAACGGCAGTCAACAACACCCCGAACCCGATTGCGTTCCACATCTCTTTCAGGTCGACGACGACTCCCAAAGAAACGAAGAATATCGGAACAAAGAGCGCTTCAAGATACTGCGTTCCTTTCCTAAAACCGTCCTTGAGGGTGGAGCTGGACATGATGGTTCCTGCGACGAACGCCCCGACGATCGCCGAGATGCCGATGGTCTCGGCGATGGTCGCGTAGAGGAACACGATTGCCAAAGCCAACACGAAGCCGCTCATGGGCAGTTTCCTTCGATAGCCCGATATCTGGACATTGAATATCAACGGCACGAGGAACCTGTAACCGACCCACGCCCCGACCGCTATGAACATGACGGCTCCCAAGACTAGGAGGCCCAGCTCCGAGGAATCAAGACCTGTCTCGCTCGATATGCCTTTGGATATGCCCAGCACAATCATCCCTAGGATGTCGTCCACAACGGCGGCGCCGACTATGGCATAGGCCACGGGCGTCCCGATGATGCCCAGTTCCGAGAGGACGCTTGCAGTGACAGCGACGCTCGTTGCGACCAAGGTGGCGCCGATGAACACTGCGTCGGAGCCGAATCCCATGGCAACGGCAAGGTAGTAGCCTGCGATCCAGGGGAGGACAACGCCACCGGCCGCGATCGATATTGATCTCTTCGTGTAGACCTCTCTCAACTCGCACTCTAGTCCGATCATGAACAACAGGATGATGGACCCGAGCTGAGCGAGCATGAGCACGACCTCGGGAAGCCCTGAGATCGCGTCAGTGGGCAAGCCAGTGACAGGGTCCAGTATCCTCGGCGCTTTGATTATGTTGAGGAGGCTCGGGCCTATGACCACGCCGACCAAGATATAGCCGATCACCTTCGGTTGGCCGAAGCGCGCGAACAGGAAACTGGAGAACAACGAGACCACTAGCAGGAAGGTCAGCTCGAACCAGACCTCGGACAGCAGCTGGTCGAACAACGATAACACCGAGAGATCCATGGATGCTCGTCACGCGCATGCATCATACGGATTTATCACTTTTGTGGGTCCTCAGAGACCGTGTACCACGCCCTTGAGGAGCCAGAAATCGATGAGCTTGCCGGAGTTCGTGGTGAGCATCCCGTTGACGAAATCCCTGGGGATCCCTTCCAAGCATGCTCCGAACTCGATGCTCCAATTGCCCCAATCCCTTCCGACCAGCTTCCCCAGCGCGGGAATGTTGGGGGAGATCGACAGGGCAAGCGTGAATCTCTGTTGAAGATCGCCCACAGCCCCAAGCAGCCTCACCATCTTCGGCATGCCGACCGTGAAGAGCACCTCTAAACTCAGGAACATCCCTGAGAAGATCGACCTGGGGAATGGCGGATACGCTATAGGCGTGCTCGCCCGGCCGAGGTTCACCACGAAGGTCGCGAACGAGTGTATGAGCCATCTCAACAGGTCCACGATCGCATCGCCAGTCACGATGAACGAAGCTCTGAATCCGATGCCGGCCGATCCTGAAGCGTCGCTGAGGACGACCTCTATGAAGAAGGTCACGTCGTGGATGATCTCGCTCACGAGCGCGAGCATGTTCTCTATGAAGTTGTTGAGCACCCGCTTGGCGAAAAGTGTGATGAAGTCCAGGGAAGCTGAGACCTCCTGGAGCTGCGTCTCGATGAACGCTTCCTTGAAGGCCTCGAACAGGGCTTTGGCTATGAAGTCCGAGGTGGCAAGCAGCACGGGGACTCCGTTGGAGTTCCCCCTGCTCCCCTCCTTGAATACCCACCTAGGGCCTCCGTCCCAGCTCCTCTGATTGGTCCGTTCGTCATTCCCATTGTCTCGCAGCATCGGCGTGATGTCGACAGTGGCTCCCGCGGCGTCTAGAAGTGCCACCGCATCGCCGTCGTTGAATGGGTCCCCCGGCTCGCCGTTGTCAATCGATGTCTCTGGGAATGTGAACACCATCAGACCGTTGCCCGGAATCGTGCCGTCGATCCTCATAGCGCTGTTCTTCCCGTGCACCGTCGTTATCATCCAACCGTCTATGCACCTCGGCTCTGCCAAGGGATTGTAGAGCTCGACCCATTCTCTTCCCGAATCCTCACCGAGAGGGTTTGACTCGAACTCGTTCACGACAACATCGGTTGGGAACGGAGGCGAGTACTTCAGCTGGATCCCCGCCTCTATCGATGCGGACAATCCAAGGACCGGGATTGGAATGTTCGATAGGAACGCGCCCACTCCCGGTATGTCCGCAGTGCTGACCCCGACGAGCTCATAGGGTTCGACCTCGGGCATCACCACATCCATCGCCCATGTCTTTCCGGTGCAGTGGACCTCCACAAACCTTCTCAAGATGTGCATCAGAGGGTCGACCATGACTTCGACGACAGCGTTCCTCAAAGAAATCGTGCCGTTCGCAAGTATGTCATAGCTTCCATCGCTGAGCCTGGCTATCCTGATTCCGAAGGTTATTCCAGGACCTAGTCGGTCAGTACACACCATCACTCTCAGGAGGTCGCTCCCGTGCTTGTAGATGAGATCCGGGATGTCCGTCTGGACGATTATAGTGAAGCCATGCCATGAGACCCGAAATTCGACCCTGCCGTAGAGGTCGATCATGAACTTGACAGCCTTCGCGAGCGCGGAGTCGGCGATCTTCTGGATGTACTCCTGCAGGGTCTCAACCATCGTTTGAAGGGCTGATGACATCACCTTGATCACTTTGGTAGCAAAGCTCGCCAGAACCTCGAAGGCATGAGTGACGAACCTGTAGATCCGCTCGAGGCCGTCCTTCACCCAGCCGAAGACAGGTTCCAGCTTGTCCCATACCTTGTCCAGGAACTTCTGAGCGACCGCAAGCCCGTCCTTGAGGGCCGTGTTCGAAGGATTGTACTCGACACCCTGCAGAGGCCATGCAGAGTAGACCGCGATAGGTAGTGAGAGCTCGATTCGGGCGCTCGTCCTGGACTCGGTCGCAGGTTTGCCCAGGATCGACTGGAAGGCGAGATTAGATGAAGACAGTCTCAGATTCAGCAGACCCAGAACGGATACCGTCCATTGCGTCGAATACGGGCACGCGCTGACGTTCGATATCGATGTCATATGGACGTTCGGATACTCGTCCTTGCCTCGGTCGAAATCCCAAGGTTTCTTGATCTGGACCAAGAGATCGTCGGTCGGGAAGAGCCTCTCCAGCGAGGTGTATCCGAGGACGGGATCGAATGGGACTACTCGTACAGAGGGCATGCCGCCCTCGACCGATACAGCGAGAGTCTCGTTCAGGACTCTTCCATTCTCAAGAGCGAAACTCCGCTCGCCGTCCCAGAACTCGAACGGCTGGTCGATATCGAGATAGACCGAACGCTTGTAGCCGCCTACCTCCTTCTGTCGCAGAACTTCCTTGGAGAACGCCGTGAGACTCTTCTCAAGCATCTCCGCGATTCCTGGCATCCCCTCGGCTCCTCGGCATATCATCGATGCGACCGAGTCGACAACGGGGCCGCAGAATCCGCCTTCAGATGTCACCACGGACTGATCCACCAGGATCGCAATCCGTTCCAACTGTTTCTTGGAGAGCGACTCGAGAGCGTACGAAATGGACGAGCCGAGCCCCCAGGATGCATCGAACTCCACATCGTTCCTCACAATTGCAGCAAGCTGCTGCTCGACCGGGACTCCGAGGTTCGGAATGTATGAATATCGGGCGGATGCCAGGATTGATGTCGCTACGTCCGCGTAGACGGATTCCTTCATTCCAGCGATGTCGACAATCTGTGTGCCCTTGGACGAGAGGAACTCACCCAACTGATGCGAGAGCTCGTACTGCGAGCTGAAGAAAGGCAGATTCTTCCCGATCTTGGAGATGGCGACAGGGTCTATGCTCAGCTTGACAGTGCCTGCCCCCAGCGAGAGCGAGTCGAACAGGTCTGAATCGTCAGTGGGGTCCACTGCGAGATCAGGCAGCTCCAGCTCAGCCACACCCGCCAGGTCAAAAGCCAGCCTGGATACGCTGTCCGTCACGAGCGTCCTGAACTTCGTCTGACATCCTTTGAAAGCGGGGTAGAAGTCCCTCCAGGAGTCTGACGACAGGATGTCGTACTGAGGGACGTCAACCGGAGCCGTGATGTTGCCGACCCAGACTGGATACAGGTCGCCTGCAGCATCTTCTACATAGTACTGTCTCTCTCCGATAGGAAGGGTAAAGTCGTTTTGTGATGAGAAAAGCTCTGAGTAGGTCGTCGCATTGACGCCCGCAGCGCTAAGCACCTTCGAGATCCAAGTGACGACCGCTGTCTTGGCCTTGTCCTCGCCCGTGAAGAAGGCCGCGACGGACTCCAGCGTGCTTCGAATATCGTCTAGCATCCCTTTCGCGCTGTCCAAAGCGCCCAGCCATCCCATGTAGTCCATGAACTTGAGAGCAAGCTGGTCGGCGATTCCGAAAACCGCTTCTGCAACTATCATGCGCGGGTCCAGCCTAGGCTGGCTCTTCCCCAGAAACCACAGGAACAGCTCCGCAGGATCTAGGTTCCGGCCACTCGAGCCCATGACAGCGGCGATTCCCAGTCCATTGCCTCCGCATAGGTTCTCGACCCCGGAAGCGAAGCCGGCGTCAACTGACTTGAAGAGTCTGGCCTGTTCGAGCAGGAGCCCTACAGACACTGCCTTGTAGACATCCTGTTCGGAAAGGATATCGGAGGTGTTCAGGCCCGTGTATGTCGGCTTCCCATAACCCTCGAGCACTCTAAGCTCACAAAGGGTGCTCAGCATGTAGCCCACAAGCCGACCGAGGTCTGAGAGCTCACCATCAGATGCGGACTCGAACGCCCTGAGCTTCGACTCGAGGAAGGGAAGGGCGGAGATGATCGGCCTCTGGAACGAAGTCTGTTTCACGATTTGCACATCATTATTCGCAACCTTGACCGAGAAGTTGCCCAATGCGACGTAATAGGGATTCACCGACCGTTCCGAGAGCGTCTCGACAGAGGGGGGAGGGAGCTTCGAGTATGCCATTTGGACCCCGTCGATCTGGACTGTCCCAGGCTTGACATTATCGGAGGAGACCAAGTCGATAGTTTTTTTCTCGATGAAGAAGAGGCCACCTGTCCAATTAGATACACCGAGCGTGAACTTACCATCCGTACGCGGGAATGATGAAGAGATGTAGCAAGCGATCTCGTTCGAGAACGCTTCCGATATAGCCGTCTCGTTCACTGGAAACACTTGCCAGCTCGACAGGACTTCCTGAGCCCTTGATGCTCCGCAGAGCTCGAGCTCTTGGACCACCCCTCCTATGGCACCCTCCATCGCCTCAAGCAACCTGTCCCTCCTGTCAGCCTTGACCTGGTCGAGCTGCTGTTTTGCAAGGTAGGTGCCGGTCACGGCGGAAGCAGTCAGGAGCACCACCGCGATTACGGCAAAGGATACCTGCCCGTTTCGGTCGCTTCGCATCGCTGACAGCTTGACTATTCGTCTCCCGAACAAAACGATCCTTCCGATCATGACTGTCCCGATTGGCCGGACCTGTTGTGAGGTGTAAAGCGTTGCACTTACATGCAGCCTACATCGGACCGCCCATCTGCAATTCTCGGTCCCTGTCACGATTAAATATGAAAGAAGCGATACAAGTACTTGGATGGGATGCCTTGGAGACTGAGAAGACTCTCCTGCTGATATTCGTCGCCTTTCTCGTGGCCAAGCTCGGTGGCGAGATCATGGAAAGGATTAGGCTACCCGCCGTCACCGGTGAGCTGATTGCAGGCGTCATGCTTGGACCGACCTTACTGAACCTGATAACCTCCGAGGACAACTTCTTCGATGTCCTGGCTCAACTGGGTGCGACCTTCCTGCTATTCTCCGTCGGCATGGAGACCAAGATCTCGGAACTGAAGAAAGTCGGCTTGACAGCGACGAGCGTGGCATTGTTGGGAGTGGTGGCGCCTTTCATCCTCGGCTACTACGTCTCGATTTTCCTGTTCGCATCATCCATCGAGGCGATGTTCGTGGCCACGGCGTTGGTCGCGACGAGCGTAGGAATCACGGCCAGGGTGCTCGACGATATGGGCATGATGAACTCCCTTGAGGCGAAGATCATCTTGGGAGCGGCTGTCATCGATGACATTCTCGGGATGATCGTGCTCACCCTTGTCAGCGGCGTGGCTGTCGGAGATCTGACCATCCTCAAGGTCGCGATAGTCGTCGCAGAGGCGGTCTGCTTCGTCGCGATCGTCACAATAATCGGGACCCGCGTCGTGAAGTACGCTTCCGGAAAGCGGGATGTCAAATTCGATAAGACCGTCAACGGTTCTTGGGCCATACATTACACCACTCGCGCGTTCAAGAGAGACAGCTGGTTTGACAAGCTGAAACAGCGGCAGGCACCATTCGTGATAATCCTCATAGTGATATTCGGCCTCTCGGCCCTGGCCTCTTTTGTCGGTCTCGCGGCGATAATCGGGGCTTTCTTCGCGGGCCTGATCTTCTCGGACACCAAGGAAACCTATGAGCTCGAGCAGAAGTTCGAGCCCCTCAACGTGCTGCTCGTACCATTCTTCTTCGTCGTCATGGGCGCGAGAGTGGACTTAGCGAATTTCTCCACCGTGATCCCGCTGGCCATAGTCATCACTATCGTGGCGATTCTTGGCAAGCTCATAGGCTGCTCGTTGGGAGCGGCGCCGCGCGGAGAGAGGACCGCGATGATAGTGGGTGCTGGGATGGTCCCGAGGGGTGAGGTGGGAATCGTCGTAGCCATGATAGGTCTGAACATGGGAACGATAGGACAGGTGGCTTACTCCGTGATCGTCCTGATGTCGATTGCAACGACTCTTTACGCTCCTTTCCTGTTGAGGACCGTGATCAAGGCCGAGTCCAAGAACAAGCGCGGATCTGGGTATGTCACTCCTGGCTTTCGCCCATGATCCTCAGGAAATCCTCCAAGTGCTTTGAGAGGGCTTCATTGTCCGTGTAGCCACAGGCAGAGAGATCGGGTGCCGCGAGCAACGCTGTCTTCCCGTCGCTGATGACATCGGTGGCGATCAGCGCTTTCCTTCTGATGACTCTCACGCCTCTCGGAGCCTTTACGAACGGGGCAGTTATCACGGTCATGCTCACCCCTCTGGAGATGGCGCTGGAAAACTTCTTTCCGAATCTTGTTCGCATCTGCGATATGGAAGGCGAGGACATCACGAAGCTGTTCTCTGACTTGTCGAGCATCTCACCGATCTTGTCGAGCACGCGTTCCTTGCCCATGATCGTGTAGACCAGTTGTGGGACTCCTCGCTCAGAAAGCAGATTTCTCAGAGCGGACACCTTGCCGAACGACTCCTCGACCTGCGCTACTAGTCTCTTTGACAGCTCGGACGGGTCCACGGGCGAGAATGAACGAGGTCTTCCCTGCAACTTCCTCGCGAACCCTTTCTGCTCGAGGCTTCGCATCACCTTGTAAGAAGATGTGCGCGGTATCTGTGCGACCTCAGCTACAAGATTTGCAGATCCTGTCCCCAATGCAACGAGAGCGACATACGCCCTGGACTCATACTCAGAGAGCCCCAATCTGGAGAACGTGCTGGCTACATTCAGATACTCCTTCATCAGCTCGTCGTAGTCCCTGCCAAGGGACGCTACTGCCTTCTTCAAGTCCATTTGTAGCCGAATAAGCTACATAACATTTAAATGATTCCCTGCGGATTGTGCTGTGGGATGCGGTTCCATGCTAACTAGAAAGAGCGCCATACCGCCCGGATTGCCGAAGACAACAGAGAGCCTGTGCCCTGAGTGTCTTATGATTATTCCTGCGACACTGCGGGAGGACAATGGCAAGGTCTTGATGGAGAAGTCTTGCCCGAAGCACGGCAACTTCAGGGACGTTGTCTGGTCCGACGCGGAGATGTACAAGAGAGTCGAGAAGTGGGCCAAGGATGGAATCGGGGTCGAGAACCCTGCTATACCAAAAGCCAAGCAATGCCCCTTCGATTGCGGTCTATGCGACCTGCACCTTAGCCACACGGGGCTGGCCAACGTCGACCTTACCAACAGATGCAATCTCAAGTGCCCGATTTGTTTCGCGAACGCGAACTCTGCGGGGTATGTGTTCGAGCCCGACTACGACACAATCGTCAAGATGCTCAAGGTCCTTCGATCTGAGAGACCGGTTCCCACGCCAGCGGTCCAGTTCTCGGGCGGCGAGCCTACGCTCCACCCGAGATTCTTGGATATCATCAAGGCAGCGAAGGAACTTGGGTTCGCCCAGGTCCAGGTCGCAACGAACGGGATCAAATTCGCTGAGAGCATCGATTTCTGCCAAAAGGCCAGCGACGCGGGACTCAACACTGTGTATCTTCAGTTCGACGGTCTGAGATCCGAGATCTACAAGCGTGCGAGGGGCGTGGACCTGCTCGAGACCAAGAAGAAGGTCATCGAGAACTTCCGGAAGGTTGAGCACCATTCGTCCATCGTATTCGTTCCGACGATCGTGAAGGGCCTCAATGACGATCAGGTATGGCCTATACTGCACTACGCGCTCGAGAACATGGACGTCGTTAGGGGCGTGAACTTCCAGCCAGTCGCGTTCACTGGAAGGATAGACAAGGACGAGCTGGAGAAGGGGAGATACACGCTGCCAGATCTGGCGAAGGACATGGAGAGACAATCGAACGGCAAGATCAAGATGATGGATTGGTACCCCGTACCCACCGTGGCAGCGATATCTGAGCTCTGGATGGCGCTGTACGGCGGCGCGAAGGTCACACTCACCACCCATGTGCACTGTGGCATCGCGACCTACATGTTCGTCAAAGACGCCGACAACATCATTCCCGTCACAAGGTTCGTGGAAGTCGAGCCCCTGTTCGAGGAACTCTACCTGCTCGCTCAGAGTGCCGAGGGCAAGAAGATCAAGGCGCTCTCGAAGATCAAGGCGTTCAGCTTGTTGAGGAAGCACCTGAAGAAAGACGAACTTCCGGATGGGATGAGCTCCACACAGTTCCTGAAAGCTCTCAGGGGCGTTCTCTCAGAGGAGACCAAGAGCGAGCTGGCCAGGTTCAGCTGGCAGATGATGTACGTAGGAGCGATGCATTTCATGGACTCTTACAACTACGACATAGAACGAGTCAAGAGATGCATGATACACTACACGACGCCGGACGGCAGGATCATCCCGTTCTGCGCCTACAACTCCGGCCCCGTCTACAGGACGGAGGTGGAGAAGAGATTCTCGGTGCCGCTGGCCGAGTGGAGAAAGAAGCACGGCAATGAGTACACGTGAGTTGATCCTCATGGGAAAGGAATTGGACGAGTTCGATGTCGATGTCACGAAGTGCATGCACTGCGGTGCCTGCGTCGGTTCGTGCCCTGTGAATGCCATCTACCTCAACGAGGTAGTGCTTGAGTTCAACGACGACTGCACGATGTGCAAGCGGTGCATCAAGGTCTGCCCTGTTGGGGCGATCAAGCTGGCCGGGGGGAGGTAGATGGCAGAATACGATGTTGTTGTCGTCGGCGCTGGACCTGCTGGCTCTATGACCGCCAAATGGGCTGCCAAGGGCGGTGCGCGGGTATTGATTGTAGAGAAGAGGCAGGAAATAGGCTCGCCGGTCAGATGCGGCGAGGGAATATCGAGATCGTGGCTGGACTCGGTGGGCATCAAATTGGATGCGAAGAGCGTGGCGCGCGAGGTCAAGGGGGCCAAGATCGTTGCCCCAAACGGTTCGTCGTTCTACCTCTCCGAGAAGATGGCTGGCAACGAGGTCGGCATCGTACTTGAGAGAGTCTTCTTCGACAAGCTCCTCGCAAGGGACGCTGTGAAGGCCGGAGCGGACCTGATGTTGAAGACCTCAGCGGTCAAACTGCTGAAGACGGGCGATAAGGTGACCGGAGTCAAGATCAAGTCCTGGGGCGAGACGAAGGACATCAAGTGTGGCTGTGTCGTCGGCGCGGACGGGTACGAGTCACAGGTCGGCAGGTGGGCTGGCATCAACACCAGCCTGGCACCAAGAGACATCACAAGCTGCTTCCAATACAGGTTGACGAACATCAATCACGAAGCGGACTACTGCGAATTCGTCCTGGGGAGCAAGGCTCCCGGCGGGTACATCTGGATCTTCCCGAAGAATGAGGACACTGCCAACGTCGGAATCGGGATGCAGCTCACGAAGCTGAAGGACCCCGCTGACGTGAAGAAGTATCTGGACAAGTACATCCAGAACGACCCGCGGCTGAAGAAAGGTAGGCCCCTCGAGCTGGTCAGCGGCGCGGTCTCGATATGCGCACCCATCGACAAGGCGATCGGGAGCGGGATACTCCTGGTGGGGGACGCGGCCAGACAGATAGACCCGATAACCGGCGGGGGAATATCGAACAGCTGCAAGGCGGCCAAGGTGGCAGGCGAGGTGCTCGCGAGAGCGACGAGAGAGAAGGACTTCAGCGAGAGGTCCCTCCAGAGGTATGAGAAAGGCTGGAGAGATCTCATCGAGAACCACCTCTACAGGAACTGGATGGCAAAGGAGAAGCTCGTGACGCTCACGGATGATACGTTCAACAAGGTCATCGCGACCTTGAACGAGGTCGGCGTCGATAAGATGTCGACCTACTCGATTCTCAAGGCGATCGAGGCGAAGCACCCCGAACTCGTCAGAGAGTTCCAGGAATTCCTCTGAACCGCCCGGCAACATCAATTAACTCCTAGAGCTTTCCCTGATGCCGAAGCAGGGGGACCAATGAGGCGATTTAGAGGCCTGGTTGCTGTACTAGCGAGCCCGAAATGGCGCGCTGTCATGTTCATACTGCTGCTGGCATTCGTGGTCAGGTTCTCTCAAATCTCCTGGAGCTACTCCAACAACGGGATAGACGAAGGCATAATGTTGGAGAGATCCTCCCTCGTGGCGAGTGGCTATGACCTCTACAAAGAGGTCCCTTGTGATCAGGCGCCGCTCGCGTTCCTGATTGGCGCGGTGTTCGACGGCGATGTTGTCATGCTCCGCGCGCTGGTGTCCGTTCTGTCGATGCTCGCGTTGATCGCCTGCATGGAATCCGCCAGGAGAACAAAGGGGACAACAGCGATGCTGGCAACGGGCGTTCTGCTCGCGGTTGATTTCGCGTTCCTGCGGGAGTCGAGGCTTTTCTCCCTCGACGGGCTCGCGAGCGCCTTCCTCGCGCTTGCGATACTCCTGTTCATCTTGTACATCAGGAAAGATAGCAGGACGGCCCTCGTCGCGTCCGGCCTCTTCATCGGACTGTCAACCTCGACGAAGCTGCTTGGTGCGCTGGGCTTGGCGGGCGTATTGCTGTTCCTGCTCCTGGACATCTGGCGCAGAAAGGGCGACAGGAGAAAGAAATCGCTCGACCTGGTCATCGTGGTCGTTTCGTCGGCTGCGCCGCTGGCAGCAATGATGGCTGTTCTTGGGCCATCCGAGATGATCCAAGGAATGGTGTTCAACCAGGGACATCGTGTGTTCGAGCCGTTCCTGAAGCTCTCCATCGTGGCTTTCTTCGGGCTCAACCTAGCATATGTACTGCCGCTCGCGCACGTCCGCGCCATATGGAAGAAGGGGCCAGAACTGAGGTTCCTGCTGACCCTTGTTGCGGCGATACTAGTCTTCTTGGTCGCTCAACCTCTGGTGTTCTTCCATCACATGGCGATCCTCAGTCCTGCGATGGCGATTCTCGCGGGTGTTTTCCTTGCAGATGCGCTTGACCACAAAAAAGTCCGAATGAATAACTCATCCTCATCATATTGTGTATTTAAGGGCACTGCGTCCAGAAGGATTGCAGCAGCTCTTTTCGTCGTTGGCCTGCTCGTCTCCGGAGGCTTGGCGGTCTATGGGCCCATCGCTCAGGATGAGCCCGCGCAACTCGTCTACTCGGAGACCCTCAGCAAGATCACCAACAGCAACGATTGGGTCATCTGCGGTGACCCGTTGATAGCTGCATACGCGGGCAGGAACATCCCACCAGAAGTGGTGAACGTCGCGTACCGAGTATATCCAGACGTGACTTCCGCGGAGATAGAGAATGCTGTGCTCGTTCACAACGTCGCCGTGGTGGTCATATGCTACAGACTCAACGACATGACAGGTCTGGCCGACTTCCTATCGCACAATGACTACGCTCTGATCGACAGGGACTATGTCGGGCACGGGGCGGATGGAGCGCTAGACTTGTTCGAGAAAGGCATCGGCCAGGTTTCTTTCTACGTCAGGAACGACATTGTACTCCAGCTAGGCCTCCCGGTCCAGGTGGAACCGTAACGGTTCAGGTCCTCTTCTTGACGTCGGGGCTGAAGGTCCATAGCGAGTTCGCCGCGAAATTGAACAGGCTGACCAGGAATATCGCGATCACCTGCGACAGCACCTTGTAGAAGCTCGCCCTGTCCTGCAGCACGCCCATCCCAGGCATGGCATGGTCAATCAGAAGCGTGAGAAGCCCTTGGTTGATCCAGAAGCCGCAGAAACTCACGATCAGGAACTGGAAGTACTGGAAGTGAAGCTTCTCTTTGGACCTGAAAGTCCACAACCTGTTCCAAATGAAGTTGTTCGTGTCGGCAACGACGAACGCAATTCCAGCCGCGATGTGGTATTCGATGTTGCCCATCTCGAGAAGGCCCCAGAAGATCGCCAGGTTGATGATAGCGCCAGTTCCGCCGACTATCGAGAATTTGAGGTACTTTGCAAGCCAGAACCGTTTGCTCTCGTACAGACGAGTGACGTGGTCGAGATACTTGATCATCTCAAGGCCGCCCAACTTGCTCTTCCCAGACTTCCTGTTGGCGAATTGGATTGGGACCTCAACGACCTTTGAGACATGGCCCTTGACGATTACCTCGAGTCCTATCTTGTAGCCCACAGGGTCTAGAGTCACACCGTCTATGACGGAACGTTTCAGTGCGAAGTAGCCTGACATCGGGTCCTTGATCTTCGTGAGAGGTTTCGCGAAGAGCGTCGCAACCTTCGATATCAGTCTGCGGTGCAATGGCCAGTTCTCAACCCCTCCGCCTTCGATGTACCTGCTTCCGACGACCACATCCGCCTCGCCGGACTCTATCTTGGACACCATTGCCGGAATCGTCTCTGGAGGATGACTGAGGTCCGCGTCCATGACTACGAGGATGTCGCCAGAGGCCGCGCCGAACCCGTCGATGACAGCTGACGACAGCCCGAGCTTGCCAGCCCTATGAACCACCTTGATGTTATGGGCCTTCGCGAGCTGCTCGGCATTGTCTCCGGTACCGTCAGAGCTGTTATCGTCCACAATCACTATCTGGACGTCGATGCCGGCACCCGAGCATGAGCCCGTGATGCGGCCTACCAGCTCGTCAAGGTTGCCCCTCTCATTGTATGTCGGGACGATCACTGAGATCGTTCTGGCACCCCCCTCAATCCTGCGCGTTTCTTGTAGATGAAGGACACAGTCAAACTGATCAGGAGCACTGTCAGAACAAGTCCGAGCGAGACCCAGGGAGCGACCTCCGCCCTGAGGTTGTCGAAGCTGAGCCATGCAATGACCACGACGAGGGACGACTTTGCCATTGCCCCTATGAAGAGGTAAAGGACGCATTTCTTGAGGTTCCAGTTGGACACCGCCATGAAGGCTCCCGTATAGGGGAGTATCGGCGCTGCTCTGTTCAACAGAAGCACGCGCTCGTCGTGGACTATGATGAAGTTGAGATAGCGCTGCATGATCCTCTCGACCCGGCGCGGCACTTTCACCAATTTGACGAATGAATAGAGCGTGAAATTGCCCCCGAGGCTGGCCAATGTGGACACGAGCACCAGGAGGGCCCCCCACGCAAATGAATCGGGGTGTGCTCCGAAAATGAACACCATCCAGACTTCGGGGAGCGTTGGAAAGCCCACGCCGTCCACAAGGATGATGACTGCCATCGCGAGGAGCATGCCGGCATCACCGAGGACTGCGAATAGGCCAATTATGTCCTCACCTATCATGCGACAGCGCCTCCAACAGCCAGCGATTCGTAGAGTTCCTTGAGCATCTGCGCAGTCCGCTTGATATCGTGTTCGGCTGCGAGCTGCTTCGAGCCGTCGACCATCTTGGTCCGCAGCTTGGAGTCGGTCAGCAGCTCTGACAGTCTGGCGGAGAATTCGTCGTCGCTCTTGGCTTTCAGACAATGCCTGCCATCGACGACCCAATCCTCGTATACGGGAATGTCGCGGATCAGCAACGGACAGCCGCAACTCGCTGCCTCCAGCATCACGTTGCCATAGCTTTCCGCTCTTGTAGGGAAAACGAACACATCAGCGGCCGAGTAAACACCGACGATCTCCTCGAATGGCACGTGCCCCGGGAAGAGGACTTTCCCTCGAGCGACCTTGTCCAGCGCATCTTTCAGGAGAGGCTCCGAAGCCCCCACCCAGACGAACTTCACATCCTCTCGATCCTTGAGGCTCGCGGACATCTTCACGAATGTGTCAACGCCCTTCCGAGGGATCCTCAGGCCAACGCTGAGCACCAGCTTATCCGTCGGCGAGACGCCCCATCGCTCTCGGAACTTCGCTCCCAACGCTTCGTTTCTCACGAAGACCTCCCTGTTGATGCCGTTTGGTATTATCTTGAAGGGCCCACGGACTCCATCCTTCGCGAGGGATTTGGCGACGTAAGGTGTCGCGCCGACGACGACCGTGCCGAGATTGTAGAACTTGACGGAGTATTCGCGCACGAACGGATAGGCGATTGATCCGCCGATGAACCCGCCCTTGATCAGCTCAGGAAGGTGCCTGCCATGGACAACCAACGGTCTCCCCGACTTGCGCCTCCTAAGGGCCCAGAGAAACGAATCTGGCAGCGGACTGTGGATGTGGAGCACATCGTATTCCGCCTTTGGCTCGTTCATGAAGACCTTCACGCCGAGCTTCTCGAGCTCGCGGGTCACCATGGGCGCATTCGTTCCCATCCCGCCAGGGTTCTTGAATGGGATGATGGCTCGGTACTTCTCTAGCTCTGTGAGCATGCAAACCGAGACCATATGACCAAGCGCCCCTAGAGATGACAACCGTTCAGCTGGAAGGCCATCCCGCCCTTCGGCGACCATGAGAATGCGCGGATATATAAGTAACCTACAGGCGCGAGCCAGCAACTGTCATTTCAGCAACGGGCGGGGATCGGTGCGCTCATCCTAGGAATCGTGCTGCTTTGGATCTAGAAGGGCTGTCTCTCCCAAACTGTCTTCCCGTCTTTGACTACCCGAGAACACAGGTTCGTCCCAAACTTGTATGGAAGGTGTGCGTGTCCTGGAATGTCGAGAACTATCAGGTCCGCCCTCTTGCCGCGCTCGATCGTGCCCACCTTCTTGTCCAGTCCAAGGGCAGCAGCGGCATTTATCGTGGCAGCGGTCACAGCCTCAGCTGGAGTCATCCTCATCTTGTGACATGCGAGGCTTATCGTGAATTGCATCGATTCATTCCAGCAGTTCGGATTCAGGTCTGTTCCCAATGCGATCGGAACCCCCAGATCGATCAGACGCCTTCCATCCGCATACTCCTTTGACATCGAGGAATATGGAGTCCCTGGCAAGAGCACCCCCATAATATCCTTCCGAGCTAGCGCCATGATCCCGTCGTCTGAGGGCCTCGCAAGATGATCAGCAGAGACAGCCCCGACCTCCGCTGCAAGCTCAGCGCCGCCCGTCGAGTGCATCTCGTCAGCGTGAACCTTGAGTTTCATTCCCAATGACTTCGCAGCCAGCAACACCTTCCTGGACTGGTCGACATCGAATACGCCCTTCTCGCAGAAAACATCGCAGAACTCGGCGAGCTTCCGCTTGGCGACCTCCGGAAGCACCTCGCTTATCATGAAATCCACGTATCCATCGGTTCTCCCAGCGAACTCCGGAGGAACAGCATGAGCTCCCAAGTAGGTTGGGACAATCGTGACCGGATATTCGTCTCCAAGCTTCCTCGCGGTCTCAAGCAGCCTCAGTTCGACAGTTTTGTCAAGGCCATACCCAGATTTCGCCTCGACCGTGGTTGTCCCGTGAGAGATCATCGATTCGAGGCGTTTGGCTGACTCTTTGAACAGCGTCCCAGGGGATGCCAGCCTCGTGTCGCTCACGGTCCTGAGGATCCCGCCCCCTTCCTGAAGTATCTCGAGATATCCCTTGCCCCTCGCCTTGAGCTCCAGTTCGAACTCACGCGATCCTGCATACACGAGGTGGGTGTGCGGATCGACGAATCCAGGCAAGACCGTCCTGTCAGTCGCGTCGATGATCTCCACATCACCTGCACCGTGCTCCTTCAGGATCGAATCCGTTCTGCCGACGTCGACGATGACACCGCCAGAGACCGCCACGGCACCGTCTCTTATTATCGCGAGGTCCGACATCTCAGCCTTCGCCCTCGCCCTCCTCGGGCCTCTGAGCGTAACCAGCTCGGATGCGTGGACTATCAGAAGGTCGTCAGTCATCTTCGTTCCGCGATGTAATCGGCCTCTGTATCTATAAACGATTCCCGCAGACTATTGGCCCCGCTTTCCCAAGAGCTCATGCACCACGTACTGCAAGGTATCTTGGGGGTTCAACATTGATCTGAAGTATTTGTAGTCCGAAGTCTCGAGTTCCCCCATCACATATGCGGTCGCTCCATAGGTGACCGTGCCAACCAACGCTAGCACCACTAGGGCGAGCCAATCGACTGATGGAATGAACATCCAGTCGACCGTGTACATCACGCCCACCATGACGACCGCGCTCAGCAGGTGCTTGAAGGACCTGGAGTTTGGGACTATCTTTGATGTCTTCCAGGCCATGTAGCGAAGGACGAAGAAATAGTATATCGACAGTACCAACAACGAAGAAGCTGCGCCGAAGCCCTTCAGGCCGAGCATCTTGATACCTTGGACCTCCTCAGGGACCAGGATGATCATGGCAACGAGCTGGAGCACGAAGCCGCCGAGCCCTATCATCGCCAAAGTCCCGTGCTTGCCGACGCCCACAATCGCCGACCGTAGCGGAAGCGCGAGCGCAACAACTGTGCTGCTGATTACTAGGACATCCATTGTCTGCACCGCAGGGGAGAACTGATCGCCCAGGAAGACGGTCACAATCTGCTGACCGAATGTGAGATAGAAGGCGGCTGTGGGGATGACGACCAGCGAAACGTAGCGCTCCGCCTGATTGACGACGTCCCAGCTGGCCGCAACGTCCTTTCTCCAGAAGTAGGTGGTCACCGAGGGAAGTATGAGCGTGGCTACGGAAAGGGAGAACACGCTGACGAAAATGGCCATCCTCTGGACGCCGAAGTAGAGTCCCAGCTCGTGATAGCCCCAGAAATTCCCAACGAACAACTTGTCCAGGTAGAGGTCAAGTATGATTATTGCAGAGACAGCGAAGACAGGTGTCAATGAGCGGATGTACTTCTTCAGGATGAAACGATCCGGCATCGAAATCTTCACCTGGCTCATCAGCAGCGCGACAAGCAGTGCTGACGCGATTATCCCTGCAGCATACGACGCTGAAAGCAGCGCCGGTCCGTCAGCAGTAGATCCTGACGAGGAGCTCGCGACGAAAATGATGAACGACACTCTCACAACCAGCTCCAGAAGGGCCGGGACGTGGACCTTCGCCACGGCACCCTGAGCATCGAAAGTGTGCGTCGCGATCTGGCTTATGCCAAGCAAGACGTAGTAAATGAGAAATGCCATCATCGAGTCGAGCACGACCTCGTTCGATGGCATCGCACCCCCGAGCTGGCCTCTCCTCCACAGCTCGATCAGAACGTAAGTCACTATTGAGAAGATCGCGAGAAGTGCGATCCTTATCGTAGCGTATGCTCCAACACATTTCCCAAGATCCTCACCGCTTCGGATATGATTCGCATGGACCGAGCCGACCCCGAAGTCGGACAGGAAACTGAGGATTCCGACAGAGGCCATGGCGAAGCCCATGATGCCCAACACATCCGGGCCCATGTTCTGCGCGATGAAGACCAGTGCGGCTGTGCCGAGAACTGCCCCGACCACGCCGTTGACGACCGCGATGGCTGACTTCGGACTCATCAGCCTCTGGTTGGGAGCTGACCCCCGCACGCCCTCCTCGGGCATAGCTCCTTAAGATATGGCACGCAATATAAATCTGCTGGTCGGGACACCGTCACAGTTTGGCCACAAGCTCCTTCACGATTTCCAGACCCTTCGAGATGTTCTCTCTCGAATTTGCGTACGAGAACCTAAGATGTCCCTCACCCAAGGACCCGAATGACCCTCCGGGTGCACAAATGACCCCCTTGTCGAGTATCTTCATGGCGAGCTTCTCTGACGGCATCTTATGCGCATACTTGGGAAAAACGTAGAAGGCTCCATCCACCGGCGATGTTGTGAAAGAAGGTATCTCGGCGAGCTTCTTCATCGCGACGTCTCTCCGTTTCCTGAACTCTTCCAAGACATGCGCCTGGAACTTGTCCAAAACCTTCAATCCCTCGAGGACGGCGTACTGAGTAGGTGTGGCCGGGCAGGCAAGCGTGTAGTATTGGACTTTGGAGAGCTGCTGGACGATCTCCTTCGAGGTCGCGACATAGCCTATCCTCCAACCCGTTGCTGCCAATGACTTCGAGAACGAATTGACGACAATCGTGTCGTTGTGGAACCGCGCAAAAGACCAGTGCTCGCCCTCGTAGACGTAGTCGTTGTAGACCTCGTCCGAGAGAATGTAGAGCTTGTGATCCTTCGCCAACTCGCTGAGGGCCTTGACCGTCTCCTTCGGGAATACCGTTCCAGTGGGGTTCGAGGGACTGTTGACTATGATCGCTTTGGTCCTGGGGGTTATCAGGGACTTGATCTCTTCGATATCCGGCAGGTATTTGTTCCCCATCTTGAGTGAATACTCGATCGGCTTGCCGCCGGCCAACTTCACATCCGGGCCGTAGATGATGAATCCTGGATTGGGGATGAGAACCTCATTGCCCTCATCCAATATGGTCTCGCATGCGATCCTCATTCCCTCGGTAGCGCCTGCAGTCACGATCACGTTCTCGAACGAGACATCCTTTCGGTATTTCCTGAGGTTCTCCGCAATCGCCTCGCGGAGTTCCATGATACCAGCGCTCGGGCCGTACTTATTGTGCCCTTTCTCCAACGCCTCGCAAAAAGCTCGAACCATCTCCTCTGGAGGCTGAATATCGGGTTCGCCTAGCCCAAGGTTGATTGCCCCAGGTGGCGCTGCCTCGAACATCTTCCTGATGCCCGAAACCTTGAGTGATGAGACGCGCTCAGGAAACATCAGGCAGCTAACGTACATTTCCGTACATTAAGCGTTCTAAAGTACAAACGAGACGCGAGCAACGTGTTAGCAGGACGCAATGCGCGATGGGAGGACCGACCGGGAGCGGGCAACGACCCAGCGAATAAATCTAAAAGGGAGGACGCTGGTGACATTTCATCAAATGCAGCCCGAAGAGGAATCCAATTGCCCACTAGAACCATCGCCATCATCGGAGCTGGACTGGCAGGTCTATCGACCGGATGCTACGCTCAGATGAATGGATACTCCACGCACATCTTCGAGCATCACAACAAAGCCGGCGGAGTTGCAGCCGCCTGGCGTCGGGACGGATACCTCATAGATGGGGGAATTCACTTCCTGATGGGGCACAAGCCCGGAACGGTGACCTACCAACTGTACGAGGAACTCGGCATCGTCCAATGCAATCATTTTCCGGATATGACGATCTACGGAAGGTTCATCGACGAGGACAGCGGCAAGACGATCGACTTGACATGTGATCTGGATAGACTCGAGAAGGACCTGAAGGGAATCGCGCCTGTCGACTCGAAGGTCATCGAGAGTATGATGTCGGACATACGGAGGATGGAAAAGGCCGACGTGGTCGGGATGATGAGCACAGAGAAACCTCCGGAACTGATGGGGCTTCTCGACAAGCTGAGTATGTTCTGGAAGATGCGCGGGATTCTGCGGTTCTTCCGCGGGAGATACTCGAAACCGATGAAGGACAATCCGCTGGGTGCTCAGGATCCGCTATTGAGGAAAGTACTTGAGAACCTCTTCTTGCCGGAAGTGCCGCTCTGGTTTGTCCTGATGATAATGGCACTAGTCGCCAATAGGCAGATGGGTCTCCTTGAAGGGGGGTGTCCCGATTTCGTGGAGCCCATCGAGAGGAAGTACAGGAGTCTCGGCGGCGAATTGACATACGACGCGAAAGTCGAGAGAATTGTGGTCGAGAATGGGAAGGCTGTTGGAATAAGGTTTGCAGATGGCACGGAGCACAGGGCGGACATTGTAGTCTCGGCCGCTGACGGATACAGCACGATCTTCGGAATGCTGGAAGGGGAGTATGTCGATGATCGCATCAGGGAGAGATATCAAAGCTGGAAGCTCTGCAAACCGATTGTCATTGTCAGCTTCGGCGTGTCTCGCACGTTCCCTGGCGAGCCACCGTTCACCTCAATCATGGTCAAAGACCCACTGAGGATAGGTACCAAGGACATTCCTGGCTTCGGCATGCGCATATTCAACTACAGTACAAAGTTCGCGCCAACGGGAAAGACCGTGGTTCAGGTTCTTGTAGAATCCGACTGGGACTACTGGAATAATCTGAGGAGTGATCGAGCGAGATACGAGGCTGAGAAGAAGAGGATCGCCGCAGAAATGCTGAAGAGGCTCGAGAAGTACTATCCAGGAATCTCGTCGAGGATCGAAGTCGAGGATGTCGCGACTCCCTACACACTTTGGCGCTACACGCTGAACCACAAAGGGGCATACATGAGCTGGTTACCTGCCGCTGACAAGATTCTCGAAACGATACCGAGGATACTCCCTGGGCTCTCCAACTTCTACATGGCTGGGCAGTGGACCACACCTGGAGGATCGGTCCCCACCAGTCTCTTCTCGGGTCGCGCCAGCTCATAGAAGTGCTCTGCAATCAGGATGGAAAGAAGTTTGTCGTTCCCAAGCAAGGGATGAGGGAACCCTGAGGCTTCGTCGCTCTCAGAAGAGTAGAGAGGACACCGCGCGTGCGATCCTGCCGACCGGTGCAAGGAGCCGAGGTAGTGGCTTGACCATATTGACTGGGTTCGCCCTCGCTAGTTCGCTGGTCTGCGAGTAGATCCACAGTGAATTGCTGTCTCGGAACTCATGTCGTACATATTTGGCAAGTTCTTTCCCGGACTTCTTCGAGGACACATCCACGCGCGGAATGGTGAAACTAGATATGCTCAACTGTACCACCCCGTCTTCTGATGAGATCGTACCGGATGAAACACGATTGGCGCGAAATGGCTCTCAACCCTGCTCGGGAGGACCAAAGGTAGATCATGGCTCATTCTTGGCATGCGTTCAAAGCGATTATACTTCATACTTGTCACACTCCAATGTGCATTTGGGTAATACACATGATGGTTAATAAAACTATCGTTTTAATCAGCAAAATGCTTATAACATAGCCCAACCATACATTTTCTTGGTGAGCTCGTGAAGGCAATCAAAGTAATTCGGGATCCGGAGGCCTTTCAGCTGATGGCAGATGATACCAGGCGAAGACTGATACACCTCCTGAGAGCTAAGGAGATGACAGTCAGCCAAATCGCAGGAGAGCTCCACCTGACACCCCAGGCAATCTACCACCATGTCAGAAAACTCAAGGATGCTGGCTTGATCGAGATTGCGCGAGAGGAACGCGTGGATCATTTCATCGAGACCTACTACCGAGCCGCTGCAGAAGTATTCCATCTGTCCCACGGTGAGGGAAAGAGCCGCAAGATCGAGGAGCAGCAGGCGCTCGAGGCACTTCAGAACCTGTCCAAGGTAGGAATTGCTGTCAAGGTCGATGAGGCATCTGCATCAAAAATCGTCAGTATCCAGAACCGAATGCACGACCTGGGGGGCAAACAAGAATGGACGGACAAGGTCTCTGATCTTGAGGACGTCGACTTCTTCGGCAAGCAGCTTCTTCTCGAATACGCCAGTTATCTCTCCATGAGTGATGCGGAATTCAAGGAGTACTGTGAACTCCACAAGGATATCAGGCACCTTCTGAAGTCGAAGCTCGTCTCAACCTCAGCGAACAAAAAGAAAACCTAGAATCCTACGCCATCTTCCAAAGACACCGAGTGCCCAAGAAAAGCGTTATATTCGTTTGACTATCGGGTACCCGGCCATAGGGGGACCACCATGCATGGGGCACTCATAGACGTTGAGAACCTTTTCAAACATTATCCACCAGACGTCAAGGCGGTCGACGGCATATCGTTCGAAATCAAGTCGGGTCAGATATTCTCAATGCTTGGCCCGAATGGTGCGGGCAAAACCACGACCGTCGAGATCCTCGAGGGACTGCGTAATCCGACCTCCGGGACCGCAACCATCTTCGGGATCGACGTGACCCGCGACTACTCCAAGATACGTGATAAGGTGGGTATCCTGCCTCAGAACTTCGAACCTTTCGACGAGCTGAAGCCCCCTGAAGCCGTCGAGTACTGGGCTGGCCTCTATGACAAGAAGATGTCGAGGAAAGACATCGGACGACTGCTCGAGAAAGTCAACCTAACTGGCAGGAAGAACTCCGTCTCGAAGAAACTCTCGGGTGGCGAGAAGAGGAAGCTAGGGATTGCGCTTTCGCTGATCAACGAGCCTGAGGTTCTCTTCCTGGACGAGCCAACGACAGGGCTCGACCCGAAGGCGAGGAGGGATTTGTGGGCGCTCATCCAAGATATCAGGAAGAAGGGTACGACCGTCTTCCTGACCACCCACTACCTCGATGAGGCCGAGAAGCTGGCGGACGATGTCGCGATCATGCACAAGGGCAAGATAATCGCACGAGACAGCCCCGAGAAACTCATAAGAAAACACGCGAAGCTCACCGTGATCGTGCTCGTCGGCATCGGCCCGGATGGTCTGAAGGAGATCAAGAGGAGGGGGATAGAAGCTACCACAGAGGCCGACGGTGACATCTTAGTGCCAGTCAACGACCCCTCCGAGATGAGAACGATATTCCAGAAACTCAGCGGGATAGAGCTGAACGTCAAGGATATGTACACCAGGAGACAGACCCTCGAGGACGTGTTCCTCGATCTTGTCGGTGCGAAGATGGAAGAGGGGGATCTGAAACCATGAGCCGGATTCTTGCGGACATCAAGGGGTTCGGCAGGCAATACCTCAGATCCAAGGTAGGAGCGTTCTTCACCTTCGCATTCCCCATACTGCTGATCCTGCTGTTCGGAGCCATATACAGCGCGAGTGGTACCCAGAAGGTGTCGCTGCCGGTCCAGAACTTGGACGGGAGCTCCTTTTCTGTCGCCTATCTGAACGAGCTGAACAAGACGACCCTAGTGAACATAAAGATGATTCCGGCCGACGCGAACATCACGAACTACATCAACGACAATTCACTGTCACTCGCGCTTCAGATACCAGTCAATTTCGGCTCGAAGATTGTGGATGGCTTAGGCCCCAATTACTCAGGACCGGTCCTCGTCACGGTCTACGGTGACAAGTCGCAATCCACCTTCGGAACCGCGATTGCGGCTGTGCAAGCTGCGAGCGTGAGCTTCAACTACAACCTCTCGCGGACGTTGCCGCTGGTCGCACCAGGCGTTCAGGGTTTGAAGGAGGGCTACAAGTTCCTCGACTACTTCTTGCCCGGCGTCGTGGGCATTACTGTGATGACGAATTCGCTGTTCAGCATGACCTCGATATGCGCGGAGTACAGACAGCGGGGATTCTTCAAACTGCTCGCCACAACTAAATTGAGAAAGCACGAATGGCTGATATCGAAGTTCGTTTTCTTCTCGATCATCCTGATATTGTCTCTCCTGACAACCTTCGCCGTGGCGAGCGCCGCATTTGGCACGCACTCGACGATCACACTGCTCGCTCTGGCGATGATCCCTGCCGGCGCATTCCTCTTTGTCTCTCTTGGAATGCTCTTGGGAGTTGCCATAAAGGACCCCGAATCGGGTGTTGCAGTTGCCAACGCCATCGGTTTCCCCATGATGTTCTTGTCAGGTTCCTTCTTTCCGCTCGACATGATGCCTCACTTCCTGCAAGTCGTGGCCACTGCGTTGCCGCTCACCTATTTCAACAATGGCCTGAGGGACACGATGGTCTACGGCAACACGGGAGGGGCTTTGGTGAACCTTGCGGTCGTGCTTGTCATCGGCGTGGTGTTCTTCGTTCTTTCGAGCAGGCTGATGTCTTGGAAGGAACGCTGAACGGAGGATTCTGCCCCGAGTAGGCTCGACTACGAAGCATCTCATGATGTATAGATAGAGAATATCGGCTGCGCGAGCCTGATTCCCCATGACCACTTTCACCCATCCTCCACAATGGTATATTCCACGGGAATTGCTACAAATCGCTGTAGACACCTAGATTTGGAGATGGAAAGGATGGTGGTGAGATCCGTGCGAAAGGAAGACATCAAGACAGCTGAGGACGTCATCCGATATCTGAGCGACAACTCTGATTTCGAGAGGGCGGTCTACGCTGCTACGTTCAAGATCCCGAAGGGGAAGGTCTGCACATATCAGGGAATCGCCAGGCTGATCGGGAAACCGAAAGCCACCAGAGCAGTGGCCAATGCGCTGCACTACAATCCGTTGTATCCGATAGTACCCTGTTGGCGCGTAGTCAAATCTGACGGGGGTTTTGGAGGAGAGAGGAGTGCGGCCGATGGAAGGAGAAAGCGCGTGGAGGAGGAAGGCGTCCCCACGACGAACAACAAAGTCGTAATGAGCAAAGAAGTGCTCTTTTGAACCTCCAAGGATGACATCTTTAGTTGGCACAAGCGGACCGATCTGGCCGCTGGCTCAGTTCGGGCTACTATGCTTATAACGCGAATTTCCATATAACGCATATATCTTTATATATACTATATGCTTTGATACTGTGCAATGCGCGAAAGCATACTCAAGTCGCTCCGGGACATCCTAATCACTCGTACACCTCTAGAAGACCTTCCAGAAAGTGTTTGGAAACGGACGAGCGCTCTGAACACGTGGGGCACCAATGCCATCGAAGGGAACACACTGACTTGGCACGAGGTCAAGCAGCTTCTCGTGGAGGAGCGAAGCGTCGGTGGCAGACCTGTCAAGGACATCCTTGAAACCCTCCAGCACGAAAGAGTTTTCCGCGATTTAATCAGACGCAAATCTCATCCCATCGACCTCGGGACGATCCTCGAACTGCACGAATCTGTTTTCAAGGGGATGAAGACCGATGCGGGTAGGTGGAGGCGTGTCAACGTCAAGATTAGCGGGTCCAAACACGCCCCACCTCGCATGGAGAGAGTAATCGATGAGACGGAGAAGATGCTCCGCGAATACGAGAAGAGGGACATCGAGGGTGAGGACACAATCGCACTCGGAGCTTGGCTCCATCATCGGTTCGAATCCATTCATCCGTTCAGCGATGGGAATGGGCGCGTAGGCCGACTGCTGTTGAACCTTCATTTGATGAAACATAGTTGGCCCCCAGTCCATATCCTCCCTCCGGACAGAGCACGGTATCTCTCATCAATGGAGACGGGTCATTCGGGAGACCTCTCCGACCTCACTGTCTTCATCGAGGAGTTGATGGCAAGAGCGCTCCTGGACTTATTGGACCAGATTGGCACGGCACTGGACGAACTCAGACCGTTGAAGGAGTTCGAGGAGCAAGGCCCATACTCCGCACAGTACTTACGACTGCGTGCGGGACAGGGCGAACTCCCGGCAGTGAAGAGATCCGGGGATTGGCACACGAGCAAGCGTGCGCTGCGGCTGTATCGAAGCACAATTTGACTTGCGTAAGCGGTTCATGCGATGAACGATGGGGTTCCTGCATCAAGTTGGGCTGTCTTGATGAGGCTACGTGATCACTGGATAGTGCGAGGGCCCAGATTATGGCCCGGAGTATGCCGGTAGCCAAAGCTGGAGACGGCACCTGCGGTATTGAATGAGAATAGAAAGAGAAAGGGTTTGACAGAGGCGATCTACGGTGCGTTACGTGCTAAGGAACCTTGCATTAGATCGCAGGTACCTCGTCCAAAGCTGCATTTGCCTGGATTAGCCCCGAACCAGTTGCGTCTGTTCCCCACGAGTATTCGTACCAACCTTGTGTTGGGCTTAGATCCCATATCTCCATGGATCCAGCTGGTATGCCTAGAGCTGTGGCTTTCAGAATTGACTCGACATCTGCTTGACCCAACATCGGATTCTTCTCGAGCATTTGCGCGGCGACGCCTGTCACGTGTGGCGCGGACATGCTCGTTCCGCCGGCAAAGTAGAAGTTCCCGGGGTTCGCGCCTTTGAGCCATCCAAGCCCCGAGCTCCACCATGGGAGATGAGAGTAGCCTGGAACTCCTGGAAACGGTCCTCTGACCCAGCTTCCCGGAGCCACGACGTCAAGATACTGGCCCTTTTTTTCTCTGCTGCTCCATTCCGCGATGTAGACTTGATCGGCCAGGCCTGAAGACTTCTCAGCCACGTCATTGAACCCGTAGGTTAGGTCTTGGAGCCACCAGAGTCTGTAACGGGGAATAGTCGGCGGATTAGGAGCAACCTTGCCAGGTGCATACCATTCGTACTTCCATCCGCAAGCGCCTACTGATATGACTTGCTCATAGGCGCCTGGATAGCCCATGCCAGCGTCTCCCTCGTTTCCTGCTGATGCTACGACGATTACGCCGTTGTCTACTGCATAATCGATTGCATCTTCCATGACTGATGCTGGAGCTGGTCCTCCGAGGCTCATTGTGATGATCATCGGGCTGTATCCTGCTATCTTCAGATCAGTAGCGTATCTTATGCCTGCTGCTACTGCGCGGTCCGTGCCCATGACGAACTTCTGGTCAGTGTAGTCGACTGGATCGGTGTGCGACTTTCCGATCGTGTAGTCGGCCAAGACTCTGACAGGTATGATCGTCACATCAGGAGCTATTCCTTTCACGAACACTGGCTTTAGCGGAAGTCCCGCGGCGGCATCGGCTGGCGCATAGTAATTGTAGCCGAGTATTGTGCTCGTCACGTGTGTGCCGTGAGTTGAGCCGGTGCTTCCGATCCAGCTTATCTCGTACACTGTCCCGCTTTCAACGAATTTCTGCGTCTCCTGGTTCCATACGATGTTTTCTTTGAAGCCTTTTCCAAGGTTGGTCGCTATGTGATCCACAGGGAAGTAGTCCTTCCAGTTGGGCGCCAGTCCAGTGTCCAAAACTGCAACGTACACGCCCTTTCCGGTGTATCCTGTGATATCGCTGTTTATCATGTCGGCGTCCCATGTGCCGCGGGCTTCCAGTGGAATCTTCGGAGCTGCACTCACATGGAAGCTTGCCAATGGGACGATCAACACCATTGCGCATATAGCGACCAAAACCAATCTCGCTAAACCTCGTTCTCCAGTACTTACATTCATAGTCCTCCCCCTTTTGACTGAGTCAGTCATCTGAATAAGCGTATTTAAGAATTAGCGATGACTGACTAGGATCGCAGGGTTGCAACAACACATTGGATTTCGGTCGGAAGATAAACAGAGAAGAAAGGGAAGAAAGATTGGATGCTGCACGGACTTAGGTAGTGAACAAAGATCGGGAGGTAGGGAACGGAAAGGGGCGCGTGTCCTTCTCTTGTATAGAATCTAAGGGGTCGGAAACAAGAAGCTTCTTCTGTTCCCTCCCTATGGTCTCATGCACACGAAGACAGGAATGGAATTGCCCACTGGTGTTTCGGAATTAGATTCGTACTCTCCGCAGTCTTCTGTTTGACGATGCGACCAAGGCTTGGACATTAATCTGTTATTGAGAATTAGAATGTGCGAGGGCCCGGATTATGGCCCGGAATCTACCGGTGATTAAAGGCCCGAGCTAGAATTCTCAACCCCAATGCATGACCGATTTTCTCGAGTTTCTTACCTGCAAATAACGGCGAAGGAATCCTTCAGGATCGATGAACAGAGGACATTGGAGCCCTG
>Ga0315296_10000507_pt1 | contig 35765 bp, 27 predicted proteins | sample YL17G14_18_MG_FD_203921 | JGI IMG/M metagenome (GOLD analysis project Ga0315296, IMG submission 203921) | Sediment microbial communities from Yellowstone Lake, YNP, Wyoming, USA - YL17G14_18 | ecosystem: Environmental > Aquatic > Freshwater > Lake > Sediment | place: USA: Wyoming | collected... | reverse complement strand
AAAGTCAATCACGGCCCCCACTGCCCCGACGACCGAGAACTTGAGAAAGCGCACGACGTCTCGCCGATTAGTCCGGGCAAAAGCAGTCAATTTGGTGATCATCATGGTTTATCAGTTGCTTTGCTATTTGCGATTTGCCGATTTGCCGATTTGCTGATTGACGAACGCCAGCAGCCCCAGCAGCACCCCCACGTGCAGGTGGACGTTGTTGACGTAGAGGTTGTCGAGGAGGTGGTGGACGGTGAGGTGGGTCCAGGTGCCGAGTAAGCCGATGGCGAGCCCGCGCAAGAGCCCTTCGGTGCGGCGCGTGGCCTGCCAGGTCTGCCAGAAGACCGCGCCCCACAGGAGCAAATAGGCCGCCAGGCCGACGATACCGGTCTCGGCGGCCAGGTTGAGGTAGTAGTTGTGGGCATGCCCCAGCGCGATGGGCCAGTTGATGAGTGCAAACGTGCGGTAGGCCGGTTCGTAGCAGCCGAAGCCGACGCCGGTCCAAAAGTTGTAGCGGAACATCTCGAGCGCTGCCTGCCAGTGGGCCAGCCGCTCGAGGACGGCGTAGTTGGCGTCGTTGATGCCCACGCCGCGCACGTCTTCGAAGCGCACGTCGCGGGCAAAGTCGGTCAGGCGCGCGGCGACAGAGGCGGGCAACAGGCCAGCGCTATACAGGCCCACACCCCCGACGACGAGGACGGCAACGAGCAGCAACCCCCAGCGCGACTTGCGCGGCAGCGCGACCGCCATTGCCACCACCGCGGCCCCAAAGCCCAGCCAGGCCCCGCGGCTCCAGGACATCCCCAGGGCAGCCCCCATGGCGAGGATGACAAGGAGACAAGGAGACAAGGAGACAAGGAGACGGGGAGACGAGGAGACTTTCCCCTTGTCACCGTGTTCCCTTGTCACCTTGTCCGTCATTATGCCCCACAACAGCCCCAGTGCCAGCGGCAACATCAAGCCCAGGTATCCCGCGTACGGGTTGGGCTGCTCGAAGGTGCCGTAGGCGCGGTAGAAGCGGCCGCCGAGGATGGCGAAATGCTCCGGCCCCTCGCCGCGCAGCCCGAACTGCCACACACCTACGCCGGCCTGGAAGAGCCCGGTCGCCAGCAGCGCGCCCAGGAGCCAGAGCAGGCGCCTGGAGGCAGGGCGGGTTCCCAAGCCCCCTCTCCCCCCCGGGGAGAGGGCTGGGGTGAGGGGCGACGTCTCCCCACCCGTCCCGAGGTAATCGCTGACGAACAGAAACACCAGCAAAATCTGCACCCACTTGATCAGTTCGGGCAGGCCGTAGACGGGCAGTTCGACCGCGTCCCACAGCGAGAGGAGCGCCGCGCCGAGGAAGATCGCAAGCGGCAGGAGCACGGGGGAGCGGGGGATGCGCAGGTTGCGGCAGGCCAGGCCGCGCGCCAGCCAGGCCGCCAGCGCCAGTGCGACGAAAATCTGGGCAATCTGGGCGGGCACCTGGGGCACCTCGGCGCGCAGGTAGGCCCACAGGGGGCCGAGGAACAGCGCCGCGGCCAGCCCGACCAGTGGCTCGATCACGGTCGCCACGCCGATGACGGCCAGGCCAACGAAGAGCAGGCCGCCCAGGGGCGTGAGACGGACGAGCAAGAGGCCGGCGGCGAGCGCCAGCGCCAGAAGACACAGTGGCAGAAACCAGGTTTTTAGGAAAAAAGTTGACAGCATTCTCCATCAGATCTTGCCCCGGAAGTACTCGATGGTCTGCCGCAGTCCCTCCTCCAGCGGCACGTGCGGCTCCCACCCTAGCACGCGCCGCGCCTTGCCGATGTCGGGACAGCGCACCTTGGGGTCGTCGGCCGTGCGCGCGTCGGTGGGGGTGATGAATTCGATGGGGGAACGGCTGCCGGTCAACTCCAGCACCTGGTGGGCAAACTCCAGGACGGTCATCTCATCGGGGTTGCCCATATTGACCGGTGTGGTCTCCTCGGACTGAAGCAGATGCACGATGCCTTCGACCATGTCGGAGACGTAGCAGAAGGAACGCGTGCGGGAGCCATCGTCGTAGACGGTGAGAGGGGCACCGCGCAGCGCCTGGCAGATGAAGTTGGGCACCACGCGCCCGTCGTCCATGCGCATGCGCGGCCCGTAGGTGTTAAAGATTCTGACGATGCGCGTGTCCACGCCGTGATAGCGCTGGTAGGCCATGGTGAGCGCCTCGGCGAAGCGTTTGCTCTCGTCGTAGACACCGCGCGGGCCGATCGGGTTGACGTTGCCCCAGTAGTCCTCGTGCTGAGGGTGGATCAATGGATCGCCGTAGACCTCAGAGGTGGACGCCAGCAGGAAGCGGGCACCTTTCTGCAGCGCCAGGCCCAGTGTCTTGTGTGTCCCCAGCGCACCCACCTTGAGTGTCTGGATCGGGAAGTTCAGGTAGTCCACCGGGCTGGGCAGGCTGGCCAGGTGGAACACCGCGTCGAGGGGGCCGTCAATGAAGATGTACTCGGTCACGTCGTACTTGATGAAGCGGAAGCGTGCGTGCCCGGCCAGGTGGGCGACGTTGTCCACGCTGCCGGTGCTGAGGTTGTCCATAGCGATGACCTCGTGGCCGTCCGCCAGCAGCCGGTCGCAGAGATGGGAGCCGATAAAGCCGGCCCCGCCGGTGATGAGAACGCGCATGTGGCCTCCTAGGTGTGAAGTCGAGGAGATTATACCGCAGGGTAACAAAGTTGGGTAGTCAACCGAATATTAGATGGTGGTTTGCCCGGTACAGCGGTGGATGGTATAATGATGTCCAGATGGTCCTGGAGGATGGCGACTACATCACTGCCGTGAACCGAGCCTATTACGCCATCTTTTACGCGGCCAATGCTCTCCTGGCAACGAAGGGACTGGAACGCAGCAAGCACTCCGGTGTGACCGCGGCATTTCGCCAGCACTTTGTGAAAACAGGGCTGATCGAGGCCGAGTACAGCAGATTCTACGGAGCGGCGATGGACGACCGTCACGAGGGCGACTATGAGCTTGAGAGCGCCCTTGACTATAACAAGGCCAGACAGGACCTGGATTGGGCAGAGCGGTTCGTTGCTCGCATTGAGATGGCCCTGCACAATATGGGAGCATTGTGATGAGTGGCTCTCTTGTCTATTTGCAACCTAACGAAAAAGCAGCGATCAGCGAGTATATCAACCGGTTGATGGGCCATCTAGACAACTGCCTGGTGGAAGTATATTTGTTCGGCTCTAAGGCTCGGGGTGATTTTACGCCTGATTCGGACCTGGACTTGCTGGTCATTCTGGAAGTGGACGATTGGGACACTAAAGACCAGGCCCGCTTTGTTGCTGCCGACATTGCGCTGGAGTATGACGTGCTGATCAACACCCACATCCTGAGCCAGATGCGGTGGGAGGAGATGGCCCATCAACAAACAACGTTGTGGCGAGCAGTACAGCAGGATGGGGTGTCGTTGATGTCAGTTGGTCGTCAAGTGTATCAGATCGCGAATGGCCTCTGGGCGTCGTAGGCCAGGCTTTGGATCCCGATGAAATAATGGTTTGGCGACTGCGTCGGGGGCATCCTGGTCTGGATCGCCCTGTGGAAAGCGAGGTAGTCTCCTTTGAACCGGCCAGCGCTCCAGACGCGCAGGAGCGTGCCCGTGAAGAGGCCGTTGAAGATACCATCCTGCGACAATTGGTTGTCCTGGCATCCAGAGATGAGGCGCACTGCGGCTTGTATGGGTAGCGGCTTTTTCGGCAGGGACGTCCCGAGCGTGTCGTAAAAGTCGCGGTTTTGGCGGTACGTGCGCATCGCGATCTCGGGCGGCATAAATTTGTAGCGTGGCTGCTCCGCTGCGGGGGACAGATCCATCGTTGGCACAGCCATTCCCCCAGAGCGGGCAAAGAACGCCAGTTTGGTGACCGTCCCGCTGTGGCAACTATCGGACAGCACCAGGACGCGCACGCCCTTGACGAACTCTCCCCAGAGCAGGCGCAGTTCATCGTCAATCAGTTGCCCATCGTACAGACACCAGGTCTCATCTTGCAGATCGTATTCGTCGCCGTTGAGGTCTGGAACCTGCCCACCGTGACCCGAATAGGAAAGGAAAAAGATGTCCCCCTTGGCCAGAGTCCTGGCGGCATTGCGGATGTTGGCAATGACGGCTTCACGGGAGGCCTCGCCGGTTTTCAACAAAGTGGCTGAGAACCCCCGCTTCCCGGCAATCGCGTGCATGTCCTCGGCGTCGGCTTCACATGCCGTGAGTTCCCCGGCCCAACCTGCATAGTGGCCTGGATCGACGCTGTTCAGCCCAATGTGGAGCGACAGCCCTTTTGCTTTAGTTGCTTTAGACATTTTTACCTCCTTTGAGAACCCAAACTACAACCAATCCCTGTTCGACGATGAGACAATCTTGCCGTGAATCAGATTATACACCCATCGGCTTTCCTTGTCACGTGTAAGGCTCCTGGCGGGCCTGAGCCGCCAGTTCCCTGGCGAAAACGTCGAACGCAAGGTCGCCATACAGGCAGAAGACGACCCACTCCAGTCCCGTTGCCCCCCGCAGGTACGCGATGGCTGCCCGGAGCATCACCTGCGCCGCCTCCTCCAGCGGGTAGCCGAAGATGCCGGTGCTGATGGCCGGCAGCACGACCGATTTCAGCCCGTGCTCGTCGGCCATCTGGAGCACCGCGCGCACTGCCGAGGCCAGCAGTTCTGCCGAGCGCGGCGTGCCGTCGTACACCGGCCCCACGGCGTGGATGACGTAGCGCGCCTTGAGGTTGCCGCCGGAGGTGATGGCGGCCGAGCCGGTGCGCACCGGGCCGTGCTGGCGCACCCACTCGTTGCTCTCGCGCTGGATGGCCGGGCCGCCCCGGCGGGAGATGACGCCGGCCACGCCGCCGCCGTGGGCCAGGTGCTCGTTGGCGGCGTTGACGATGGCGTCGGTGTCCAGTGCCGTGATGTCACCTTCGACCAGTTCGAGCGTCGTACGGTTGATCTGAACTCTCATCGTCGCATCCTCCACCGGTGCTGATGGGCAAACGGGCGTGGTCCACTGTGTAGGACAAGTTGCCAACTTGTCCAATGGGCAATTTGGCAAATTGCCCTACATAGGAGTAACGGTCGGCGTCGCGGTGGGGACGGGCGTGCTCCGGGCGAAGATGACCTCGCGGAAGCCCAGCGCCAGGATGAGTTGCCGCACGTAGGTCTCGGCGTTCTGCTGGGCCATCTCCAATATACCGTCCTCCAGTGCCGCGTTCAGGATCTCCCCCTCCGCTGCCTGGCGCGCCTCCGTCTCCAGCGCCGGATTCATCCCGATCAACCCGGTGTCCCGGTCCACGACGTAGGATTTTTGATTGTCCAGCGTGACGACGAGGATCTCGGCCGGCGGCAGCGTCACGACTACCGTCCCATCGCCGGTGACGAGGACGTCGTTCTCCCCCATGCGGCCCAGGTCTACACCCGCGATGACCTGGCCGCGGGCGACCAGGATCAGCCGGTCGCCGAAGAGAAACGCCAGCGGCCCCTCCTGTCCCGATGCGGCGGTGATGACCTTCTCGATGGTGTAGGAGGCCGTCTCCAGCCGGCTGAGGCTGCGCACCTGGCGAATGATCGTCAGCGGGTCGGGCACGATCGTGGGCGTGGTATTCGCAATGCCCTCGAACCGTTCCCGGAGCACCCGCTCGGCCTCTTCCAGTGGCTGTGCCAGCCGCCACACCGAACCTATGAAGAGAATCCCACCGGCGATGAAGGCAAGCAGGATCAGCAACAAGAGCACCGTGTTAAAGTCAAGTTTCGATTTCATCGGTCTCCCTCCTTGTCAGCCATTGTACCAGGCCTAGCGTCAGAAAGAAAGCGAAGGCCAGGTCAACGAGAAAATACGAGGCATCCACCAGGCCGTGGGCCAGGAAGTTGACCATCGAACCCATCAGCCCCAGGGCCAGGGCACGCCGGTCATAGGTCCCAGCATCCTCAGCCGGGCCGTCGGCCAGGCGACAGAGCGGCAGGGCCAAGCGCCAGAACGCAACCTGCAGCCAGCCCCCTGCCAAGAGGCCCGCAATGCCCACGCGGGTAGCATAATCGAGAAAGACGTTGTGCGCCTGGGAAAGGTCAGGCTCCTGCCAGGCGGCAGGCAGGATGTAGCGGCTGCGGTACTGGTACAGGAAATTGTCCGGTCCCACGCCAAGCCAGAGGTGCTCGCGGAACATGGTCCAGGAGGCGCGCCAGAGGTGGAGGCGGAAGAAGGTCGTGCCACGCCGTGTATCGAGCAGGGAGGCAAAGCGCGGGGTACGCAACAGTGGGATGGCAGATGCGGCAGCCACGACGACGGTCCCCAGCGAGGCCCACAGCCACGGCCCACCCGCCAGCAGGCCCAACGCCAGCAGTGAGAGCGGGACGCCCAGGATGAGCGCGCCTTTGGAAAAACTGAGCAGCACGGCCAGCCCGACGGGGACGACGGCCACGCTGTATGTGACACGCCGCCCACGGGTTCTGCCGAACAGCGCGACGGCCACGAGCACCGGCAACACCCGCCCCAGGTAGAGGCCCACGCTGTTGGGCGAGCCGTAGACAGAACACAGGCGGCGGAAGCCTTCCTCGGCGGTGATGACATTGAGGCCGAGCGCGTATTGCACCAGGCCGATGGCCGCGACAGCGACGGCCCCCAGCACGAACAAGTCCACCACGCGCCACATGGCTTTCCCGTCGAGGCGGCTCGTGCGCAGCATCAGGTAAAAGAGCGCCGGCTCGAGGATGAGGACGCGCAACTCGCGCAACGCGACGTGGCGGTATGCGGCGACGAGGAGGGAGGCGCTGGAGGCCAGGATGAAGAAGAGGACGGCGAGGTCGAGGGAGGATGGAGGATGGAGGATGGAGATTGGAGGTTTGCGTGTTGCGTGTTGCGTGTTGCGTGTTGCGTGTTGCCTGTGGCCGATTTGCCTTATTCCCCAGGAGAGCACACACAGGAGTGTGGCGATTTCGGCCATCGAGAAGGCTTTGCCGAACAGGGGACGGGGGTGCAAGTAGAAGGGGGCCGTCGCTGCGACGAGCGCCAGGCCCAGGTCGAGCCGCACAAGGATGAGCGCGGCCAAGGCCAGACCAGCGACGAGTGTGAGCGGAAGCCAGGGCGAGAAGTAGAATACAGTTGCCGCGATGAGAATGGCAGCGATGAACGTGGATGATGCAGGATGCAGGATGCAGGATGCAGGATGCAGGATGCAGGATGCAGGATGCAGGATGCAGGATGCAGGATGCTTCTTGCCTCTTGCATCCTGCTTCTCGCCTCTTGCATCCTGCCTCTTGCCTCTTGCTTCTTGGTTCCTGCTTCCCCACCAGACCATACCCCCTAGACAGGCGAGTCCCAGTGCACTCAGTCCTGCCAACGCCCAGCGGTACGCGGTCGTGTCCGGCGTGCGGCTCACGCGCCAGCCGGTCAGCGGCCACTGCTCCCAGCCCCGCTCGGCGACGACCACCGCAACGTGCGGGCCGTCGTCCAGGCCGGCGGCGACGGGGAGCGTGACGACCTGGGGCGCATAGTCGGGCGAGGTGAGGACGAGGTATGCACCGCGTTCCTCCCGCGGCAACCGGTTGGCCGGCCGGCCGTCCACGCTGACGAAGAAGTATGCGCGATAATTCCCGCGCCGTACCCGCAGCGCCAGGTCGGTGCCGACGAAGGGGATGGTCACGCGCTCAGTACCGGCCGGGCTGGGATCCGCGCCCAACTCCGAGAACTTCCAATCCCCCTCCCAGGTGGCCTCACCGGAAAGGGGGGTATAGGAAACCGTGCGGGTCTGGAGAAGGACGCGCCGCATAGCCGCCAGCACCATCCCGGCCAGGGTCAGGCTGACCAGAAGGCCACCCAGACAGACAAGCACCCGCGTCCGCAAACGCCGATTCATGCGCACTCACCAATCTACCAATCTACCGACCTACCAACCTACCCATCTACCACCGCCACCGCACCGCCGTCACACTGCCTTCGTCGGTCAGCAGGTACACTGCGCCGCTGTCCACGTAGAGCAGGTACAGGTTGCCCTGATAGACGACGATCAGCCGATCGCCTCCCGGCCCCCAGGCGATCTCCGGGTACTCCAGGCCGATTTCCTCGGCGGGTGGGAAGAGCCGCCGCTGATCGGAGCCATCGCGATCCATCAGGTAGAGGTCATAGCCGCTGGTCTGGCTGGCGTCGGGACTGCGGGCGTCACCAAAGGCAATATAGTCCCCCTCCGGCGCATAGGCGGGCGCTGCCCACATCCCGGCTTCGCTCACCAGCGTCGCCGTGAGCGTGCCATCAGCAGCGAGCGCCCAGACGTCGAAGACGGGGCTATCCTCCGGCGCTTCGCCTGCCGGAGCCGGGCCATGCAACGTGGTGACGATGAACTTGCCCTCCGGCGACCAACTGACGGTCGGCGTCCAGACCCAGGGGGCGTAGGTACGGTAGGATGGAAAGCGGGCCAGCGGGGTCTGCACACCGTCGGAGATACGGACGACGCCGACCTCGTCGGCGCGGGCGTAGGCCAGCCCGCTCCCGTCGGGGGACCAGGCGTAGGTGGCGCCCCACCAGCCGTAGGCACCGCCAGCGCCCGGCTCGAGGATACGCCGGCGGCCCATCAACCGGCCGTCGCTGGGGCGAGGCCGGGCGATCCAGAGGTCGTTCTCCGCCTTCCAGCCGGGACTGCCTTCAGCCGGCGTGCCGGTCGTATAGGCGATGCGGCAGCCAGTACCGCTGAAAGTGACCTTGCATCTGGATTCCCAGCCAGCCCACAGAACACTTTCGGCTTCCACTTGCACCGGCTCGGCGTCAGCGGTGGCGGTCTCGATCATCCACAAAGTGTTGAGAGCAGCCTGCTCCCCCCCCCTTTCATCCCCCCCACCGGGGGGGACGGCCGAGGAATCCCCCCCACCGGGGGGGACGGCCGAGGAATCCCCCCCACCGGGGGGGACGGCCGAGGAATCCCCCCCACCAGGGGGGACGGCCGAGGAATCCCCCCCACCAGGGGGGACGGCCGAGGAATCCCCCCCACCAGGGGGGACGGCCGAGGAATCCCCCCCACCGGGGGGGACAGAGGGGGGGGCGACGCGCGTGAAGAGCAAATGGGAACCGCCAGGTGAGAGGGCAAACACGCGGCCATCCAGGTCGCCTGAGTGCGTCAGGCGCCGCTGGTTCGGGCTGGTCGTCTGGATCACCCAGGCGTTGCGGTTGGCGACGTAGGCCACCGTGCCGGTGATGGGAACAGGCTTGAATTCCGCCTGCACGCCGAGCAGGACCACTTCGGCGCGGGATTCCCGAAGCGTACCCCTGCGCACCAGCAGCCGTTCGACCTCGACGCCATCCTCCAACGTGATGCGGTAGGTCAGTTCTTCGATGCCGGTGACGCCGGGCTCCAACAGGCGCGTCTCGCCGGCCGGAATGGAGGCGTCGCGCACGGTCCTGCGCTCGAAGGGGACCTCGCGCTGTGCGGTCTCGGTGCGCACCTCGACGCGGACGACGCGGACGGTCAGCCCGTCCTCGATGAAGGTGGGTTCGACCGGCACCACGCGGTCATCGTCGTCGAGCGTGACGGCGGCCTCGGCCAGCAGGTCGCGGACGGTGAGCGCATCGGTGACGAGCGTGCGCGTTTGGCCGTCGGCGACGAGCGTGACCGTGCGAGAATTGTCGGCAGTACACGCTGCCAGCGCCAGCAGGAGTAATAGAAGGGCGGCCCATTTGCCCATGGCAAGGCAGATTATACCACCGGAAGCGGGTTGGGACAACGAATTGGGACGCTCTCACAACCAGGAGTTGGCGAGCGCAGCACCGGCAACGTGCCTGGCTTCTACCACGGCCCGCCCCCGGACCACGACCGTGTGGCCATCCGAACCCAGGTCCCAGAGGTTGCCACGCAGGAAGACGTTGATGCCGTGTTCGACACCTGCACCCGCCAGCCGGCCGGCCAGCGCATACTTGAGCCAGGCCTGCCCCTCGGTGATCTGGCCGGCGTCGCGCGCACCTACGTCGTCGGGTGCTGGCGCGCCGTCGTACCCCCGCCAGGGCTTTTCCCAGATAGAGTCCGGCGCCAGGTAGGAGGGTACGGCGACCATGTCGGCCTGCCTGGCCTTGAGCGCCTCGTAGGCAGCAGGATACCAGGAATCCGCACAGATCAGCACCCCCAGCCTTCCGGCGGGCGTAGCGAAGACGGGCAGTTCTACGGCAGAGGCCGGCGTGGTAAACGGCCGTTCAGCGCTGATGGGGAAAACCTTGCGGACCAGGTCTGGATGTGCTGTACCGTCGGGTCGGTACACGACGGAGGTGTTGTACAGCCGGCCAGCGCCGATCGCCAACCGCCCGTCGCGGACTGCGGGGGATGGAAGGACGATCGATCCGGCTACCAGCGTCACCGCGTATTTTCTCGCCAGCCCAGAAAACACGCGCTGGTAAATCTCCGCCATACGGGCCGCCTTCATCCGAAACAGGCTGTATTTTACCCGATCTTCTGCCTTAGCAGACGCCAGCATCTTGAGAAAAGACAGCGGATGGCTCAGGACGAGCGCCTGCATTGCAGCGGCGACGGTTTCAGCCTGATGAACGCGCGCTTGCTCGCCTGCCACGACCAGCCAGGTGCCGATGTACTCCGGGAAGACAACGATTGTCTTCTCGTTGAGCCAGCCTTGCCGAAACGCCACGTCCAGGTAACCATCTATCTTGACCGTGAATGTCTCCGCGGAGGCATAATCCGCTGGCTCCATGAAGGGCTGAACGCCGAGCAGATTCCCGCGTTGGGCATCGGTTCCGTACACGGCAATGTCCTGGAGGTGAAGGTATGATGCCATCTTGTCCTGTTTGTCCTACGGGTACTCGCTCATCTTGAGAACCTCTGTCGCCGACCCGGCGTGCTGCACGATAGAGCCGATGGGATGTGCGCCCACCAGCCACCCGCCGCGCCGTGGACTGCCCGCGACGACCATTCCCACCACCTGGCCGGTATGCTGGCTGACAAACGGCGACCCGCTCATCAAGCCCGGATCGAACCACTCATCCATCAACACCCACACGGCCGTGTCGCTGACCGATTGAACCGTCCCCTCCAGAGTGCACCGGCCGCCGTGGCCGTCTCCCAGGCCGCTGAACAGCAAGACCCGTTCGCCGGGCTGCGGCGCGCCGCGCGGGTCGGGCGTGAGAAGCAGGTCTGCGCCAGGCGGCCGATCAACCTGTAGCAACACGTAATCCAGCGTCAGATTTTCACCTGCAAACGGCCGGCCCGGCCAGCCTCGCAACGTATCGAACTCGGCCACGAACTCGGCCTGGCCGGCCACGCGCAACGCGATCCGTTCGACCGGATGGGTGGGATTGCCGAACGGCACGCTGTGCGCCGTCGTCACGCCCACCACCTCGCCATCGTCGAGCGCGAGCAGGAACCCACTGCCGGCCAGGACGTACGGTTTATCGCGCGCCTGGACCCACTCTTCCAATCCACCTGGCCCGGCCGGCAGTTCACCGCGCGGCACGAGGAGGGTTGGGGGCAGCGGGGTTGGGGCAGGGGCTGGATAAATCCAGCTCTGTGTCACCATCAGTCTGAGGGTGACGACTGTGGTGATCGCGGCTACCGGGAGCGCGAAGAGCAACCCGCGGATGACGAACTTGACGTTCACGTTGTGGAGACTCATAGCGCGGCCTCTTGCCGCAATCAAATCTATTGGACGCGGATCAACGCGGATCAACGCGGATTCTTCTGATTCTATCCGTGTTCATCCGTGAAAATCCGCGTCCACAGTAATTCTATAGTGCAAACTGTACCTGGCCCCGTGTGCGCAACTCGAGCGGCAACAGGCTGTGATAGATAAAGGCGTGCAGCGGGGTTGCCACGCCCACATCCCGCCCCAGGCGCACGACGGCCCCGTTCTGCGACTCCAGTTCCGATGGTCGCCCGGCTAAGATGTCCCGCTGCATCGAGGCCGTCCCATCCGGCGGCAGGTTCTCGACGAGCGCCATCGTCCTGGGAATGCTGTCCTCCGGCAAGGCAATGCCTTTTGCCCGCGCCACAGCCAGGATCTCGCGCATCGCCTGTTCCAGCATCTGGCGCGTTTCCGGCAGCGCGCGCAACACGCCGGCCGGAGCGCGCGTCACCGCCCCCACCCCGCTGAACGAGGCGATGAACAGGAACTTCTCCCACAGGGCCACGCGAATATCCGGGGGGATCTCGGCCGTCACCCCCGCCCGCGCGAACGCCTCGCGCAGCCGTTCAGCCCGCTGGCTGGGCCGGTTGTCCAGTTCGCCCAGCGCGACGTAGGGCTCCAGGCCGGCGTGGCGGACGTGGCCTGGCTCGACGACCAGGCTGACAATCCTGCACAACCCACCCAGCACGTGCTCAGCGCCGAGCACCGCCGCCAACTGGTCGGGCGCTTCGACGCCGTTCTGCAGCGGCACGACGAACGTCGCCGGCCCGACGAGCGGAAGCATGGCCCGCGCCGCCTCCGTCACCTGCCAGGCCTTCACGCCGACCAGGACGGCGTCCACCGCACCCACCTGCGCCGGGTCGCCGGTCGCCTGGACGGGCTGCACCACAAAGTCGCCCGTGGGGCTGTCCACGCGCAAGCCGCGCTCCCGCAGCGCCCGCAACTGTGCGCCACGGGCGATGAATGTGACGTCCTCTCCCGCGTGGGCCAGCCGCCCGCCAAAGTACCCCCCCACGGCACCGGTACCAAAGACTGCGATGCGCATGCACTCTCCTCCTGCAAACTCTCCGAACCCCCCAACTTACGGGACTCCGGACTCCCCAACTTGTTGGGGGCACAGCACTGGCCCAAACAAGTCTGGGACTCCGATAAGCCCGACCATCCGCCGAGCAGGACTCCGGACTCCCCAACTTGTTGGGGGCACGGCACTGGCCCAAACAAGTTTGGGACTCCGATAAGCCCGACCATCCGCCGAGCAGGACTCCGGACTCCCCAACTTGTTGGGGGCACAGCACTGGCCCAAACAAGTTTGGGACTCCGGCGGCCCCGCTTCACTGCCTGGAGTATACACCTATCAGTTCTGCCTGGGCCAGGATGTGCCCCTCCATCGCCTGCAGCAGTTTCTCTTTGTTGGCGCCCGCCTCCAGGTCCAGCACCGTACCCAGCGCATACAGTTTGAAGAAGTAACGATGGGTGCCGCCAGGGGGACAGGGACCGCCGTAGCCCGGCCGCCGCCCACTGTTGTTCCCGTGGCGGCTGCCGTCGGGCAACTCGGCGTCCGGGGGAACGGCCTCCGGCAACCCACGGGCCTCGGCCGGCAGGTTGTAGAGCACCCAGTGCACCCACGTGCCCACCGGCGCGTCGGGGTCGTCGGCGATGAGCGCGAAACTCTGCATTCCCGGCGGCGGGTCGCTCCACGCCAGCGGCGGCGAGACGTCATCGCCGTCGCAGGTGTACCGGCGGGGGATCGGCTCGCCGGGGGCAAAGGCGGAACTCGTCAGAGCAAAGGGCACGGCCTGGCCTCCTTCCGCTGGTGGGGCGGCCTGTGCTGCCGTCGGCGTGGGCGCTTGAGGGCCGGAAACAGTGGCAGGCCCGGGCCTGCAACCACTTGCGGCCAGAGCCACAAGCGTCACGAGCAAGGACAGCGACCGGCATCTACTCATACCTTCCTCCTACGGCCAGAAACCAGGTTTTTCAGAAAAAACCTGGTTCCGTATTGTATCAGCAAGTCAATTCTAACGCAATTCTAACGCCACGAATATGCGTTTCCAATGTTCCAGGCCGATAATACACCCAATACGGAACACGAAACACGAAACACGGAACACGTAATGCGTAATCCGTGATGCGTAATGCGTAAGGCATAAGGCATAAGGAGTGAAATATGTTGCTGCCGTTGTTTCAAGCGAAGGACAAGCGAGAACAGAACCACTGGGATAAAGACCGGCTGCGCGACGTGCCGGTGTTGCCGCTACGCAACGTGGTGGCCTTTCCACACGCGCTGATGCCGCTGGCGGTCGGCCTGCCGCGCTCGGTGCGCCTGTTGGAGGACGTGCTCGAAGGTGACCGGTTGCTGGTGTTGGTGGCGACGACCGATCCAGAGATCGAGGAGGCTGGCACAAATGACGTCTACCAGGTAGGTACACTGGCCGAGGTCGAGCGAGCGCTGCGCGTCGAGGACGGCAACTACCAGTTCATCGTGCGCGGGCTGGCGCGGGTGCGCATTGCCAGGTGGACCGCCGAGGAGCCATACCTGAAGGCGCAGGTGGAGCCATTGCCCGAGGTGTCCCAGGACGCAACTAAGACCGAGGCGCTGCGGCGCGAGTTGCTTTCCGCAGCGCAACGGATGGTGGCCTTCCTGCCCCAGGTACCCGAAGGCGTCGTGGAGATGCTGGACCAGATCGCCGACCCAGGCATGTTGCTCTACATGATCGCCTCCAACATCCGCCTGGAGGTTGCGCAGGCACAGGAGATCCTGGCCGGTGACGACGTGACGGCCCAGATGCGCACGTTGTTGAGCGTGTTGCAGCGCGAACTGGAGGTCATGGAACTCGGCAAGCAGATCCGCGACGAAGCCCAGTCGGAAATGGAGAAGACACAGCGCGAGTACTTCCTGCGCCAGCAGCTCAGGGCCATCCAGAAGGAGTTGGGCGAGGACGGCGAGGGGTCGGAGGGCGAAACTTACCGGCGCAAGGTCGAGGAGGCGGGCCTGCCGGAAGAGGCGCGCAAAGAAGCGGAACGGGAACTGGACCGGCTGGCGCAGATGGGGCCGCAGTCGGCCGAGGCAGGCGTGATCAAGACCTACCTGGACTGGCTGACCGACCTGCCGTGGAACAAGTTCTCGGAGGACAATCTCGACCTGGGCCACGCCGGGCAGGTGCTGAACGAGGATCACTATGGATTGGAGAAGGTCAAGGAGCGCATCCTGGAGTTCCTGGCGGTGCGCAAACTGCGGCTGGAGCGTGGGGTGGACGAGGATGACGAGCACGCAGCCGCGATCCTGTGCTTCGTCGGGCCGCCAGGCGTGGGCAAGACCAGCCTGGGGCGCTCGATCGCGCGGGCACTCGAGCGCGAGTTCACGCGCATGAGCCTGGGCGGCGTGCGCGACGAGGCAGAGATCCGCGGCCACCGGCGCACGTACATCGGCGCGATGCCCGGCCGCATCATCCAGGCGCTCAAGCGCGCAGGGACGCGCAACCCGGTCTTTATGCTGGACGAGGTGGACAAGATCGGCGCGGACTGGCGGGGCGACCCGGCGAGTGCGTTGCTGGAGGTGCTCGACCCGCAGCAGAACCACGCCTTCCGCGATCACTACCTGGACGTGGATTTCGACCTGAGCCAGGTGTTCTTCATCACGACGGCCAACACGCTGAGCACGATCCCGCCAGCACTGTTGGACCGCATGGAGGTCATCGAGATTGACGGGTACACGGAGTACGACAAGGTGCAGATCGCGCAGGGATACCTGGTGCCGCGCCAACTCAAGACCAACGGCCTGCAACCCGGCGAAGTCGAGTTCACCACGGCTGGACTGAGGACGATCATCCGCGACTATACGCGCGAGGCGGGCGTGCGCAACCTGGAGCGGGAGATCGGGCGGGCGCTGCGCAAGGTGGCCACACAGGTCGCCACGTGTAAGGCTGAATGTGGCCTGATCGTGGACCCTGAACGTGTGCAAGCGTTCCTGGGCAAGCCCCGCTTTCGGGACGAGGCGCGGCTGCGCACGGAACTGCCGGGCGTGGCAACGGGCCTGGCCTGGACGCCTGCCGGTGGCGAGGTGCTGTTCGTCGAAGCGCGGGTGATGGAGGGCAAGGATGGGCTGATCCTCACCGGCCAACTCGGCGACGTGATGAAGGAATCGGCGCGTATCGCGCTCAGTTATGTGCAGGGCGAACTGGAGCGGCTGGGGCTGCCGGCGGATACGCTGGAGGGCAAGATGGTGCACCTGCACGTGCCGGCAGGCGCGATCCCCAAGGACGGCCCCTCGGCAGGCGTGACGCTGGTGACAGCGCTGGCCTCCGCGCTGACCCGCCAGCCCGTGCGCGGCGAGGTGGGGATGACCGGCGAGGTGACGCTGCAGGGGCAGGTGTTGCCCATCGGCGGCATCAAGCAAAAAGTGCTGGCAGCGCACCGGTATGGGCTGAAGACGATCATCCTGCCCCGCGCCAACGAGGTGGACCTGGACGACGTGCCGCAGGAGATCCGCGACGAACTGTCCTTCGTGCTGGTCGAGCACCTGGACGAGGTGCTGAAGACGGCGCTCACGCCGGAGGTGGGCCTGGCATTCAGCGTGGAGGAGATGGTGGGCAGCGACGGGCGGGGGCTGCCCGTACTCGAGATGCTCTCGTAGGTGACCGCCTGCTCAGCGGTCTGAAGAGCCCCGGCGTATCAGACGCCGGGGCTCATTCACTCTCTACGACCGGCAGCGGGCCAGTTCGGTTTCGACGTCTCGCTGAAGTTGGGCGTCTTGCAGGTTGGCTTCGACGCTGCCCAGCCACCGTAAAATTTGACAGAACCGCCGGGACATGTTAACATCCCCATTGGGAGTGAAATGATATGGCTGAGACATTGCGCATTGTACCCCTGGGCGGCCTGGGAGAAATTGGCAAGAACATGCTCAACATCGAGTATGGCCGCAACGTCCTCGTCGTGGACGCGGGCATCATGTTCCCCGAGTCGGACATGCTGGGGATTGACTACATCATCCCCGACTGGGGCTACCTGCGCGACAAGAAGGAGCGCATCCGCGCGATTGTCATCACCCACGGCCACGAGGACCACATCGGCGCGTTGTCCCACTTTCTGGAAGAGTTCAACGTACCGGTGTACGCCACGCGGCTGACGCGCGGCCTGATCGAGGTCAAACTCAAGCAGAGCCACCTGCTAGAGCAGGTTAGCCTCCACACGTACGCCCCCGGCGACGTCATCCACGTCGGCCCCTTCACCATCGAGCCCTATCACGTATGCCACTCCATCCCCGACGGGGTAGGATTGGGCATCACGACGCCGGGCGGGCTGATCGTGCACAGCGGCGACTTCAAGTTCGACCACACGCCGGTAGACGGCTGGCCGACCGATTACGCCAAGTTGGCCGAGTTCAGCAGTCGTGGGGTGCTCGCGTTGCTCTCCGACAGTACCAACGCCGACCGCCCCGGCAATACCCCCTCGGAGGCAGTGTTGAACGATGCGTTCCACCAGGTGATGCAGCAGGCGCCGGGCCGGGTGATCGTGGCGACCTTCGCCTCGCTCATCTCGCGCATCCAGCAGGTGGTGGACGTGGCAGTGCGGCACAACCGGAAGATTGCCATCGCTGGCAAGAGTATGGTCGAGAACACCAAGATGGCCCGCGAGTTGGGCTACCTCACCATCCCCGATGGGATGCTGGTGACACTGGACGAGATCAAGAAATTGCCCGCCCGTGAGACAGTGATCATGGCAACCGGCTCGCAGGGCGAACCGACGGCGGTCCTGGGCCGCCTGGCGACGGGGCAGCACCCTTCGCTGTCCATTCAGGAGGGAGATACGGTGGTGTTATCGTCGCACACCATCCCCGGCAACGAGGAACTGATCCACCGCGTCGTCAACTACCTCTTCCAGAAGGGGGCCGACGTCTACTATGATCCCCTCGCGTCCGTGCACGTCTCGGGCCACGCCAGCCAGGAGGAGCAGAAACTGCTGATCAACCTGCTGCGTCCACGCTTCTTCGCCCCCATCCACGGCGAATTGCGCCACCTCAAACAACACGGCAAGACCGCCCGACAGTTGGGGCTACCGGACGAGCACATCGCCGTGGTCGAAAACGGCTATACACTGACCTTTGGTGAACGGCTGGCGATTGGAGAGCGGGTGCCGGGCGGTTACGTCTTCGTGGATGGGGCGCGGGTGGGCGAAATCGGGCCAGCGGTGATGCGTGAACGGGAGGTGTTAGGGCAGAATGGGTTCGTGATGTCTATCGTCCGCTACGATCGCCGGACGGGCCGGCCTGTCGGCCGCCCACGCATCGTCACCCGTGGCTTCATCTTCGTCCCTGGCGCGGAGGGGCTGCTGGCCCAGGCAGAGGGGATTGCCCTGTCTGCGGCTTCGGCCAGGCCAGGAACGCCTGCGGCCGAGATCGAGAAACAGGTCCAGGCCGCGCTGTCCAGGTTTCTCTACCAGGAGACGAGGAGCCGGCCGGTCGTGATACCGACGGTGATCGAGGTGTGATACGTAATGCGTAATCCGTAATGTATAATGCATAAGGAGTCGGGTCTCTCTGTCAAAGATGGTCGTTTGCGCGAGGTTGTTGCGGCGTTGGGCAGTGTGGGCGTGGCCTATTCGGGCGGGGTGGATAGCACGCTGCTCCTGGCGGTCTGCCGGGAGGTGTTGGGGGCGGAGCGCGTGCTGGCGTTGACGGTTCAGTCAGAGGTAGTGCCGGCCGTCGAGTTGGCGCAGGCCGCGGAGATGGCCAGACAACTCGGCGTCCGGCAGCGCATCGTTCACTTCGACGCATTGAGCAATCCTCACATCTCCGCCAACCGCCCCGATCGCTGTTATCACTGCAAGCAGGCGCTCTTCACGCGACTACTGGAGATCACGCGGGCCGAAGGATTGGCCGTGCTCGTCCACGGTGCCAACCTCGACGACACGGGCGATTACCGGCCCGGCATGCGCGCGGCTGAGGAACTGGGCGTGCGTGCCCCTCTGCTGGAGGCCGGGTTCACCAAGGCCGACGTGCGGGCGCTTTCGCGCCATGAGGGCCTACCGACGTGGGACCTTCCTTCGATGGCTTGCCTGGCTTCACGTATTCCCTACGGCACGCCACTCACGAACGAGGCATTGGCGCGTATTGACGCGGCTGAGTCTGCGCTGCGCGAGCGCTTCGCGCTGCGCCAATTGCGGGTGCGCGACCACTTTCCCCTTGCCCGCCTCGAGGTGCCCGAGGCCGACATCGCCCGCCTGTCTCAGCCCGAAATCCGCGAGGAAATCGTCCACCGCTTGCAGGAGTTGGGATACCGGTACGTGACGCTCGACCTGCAGGGGTTTCGCAGCGGCAGCATGAATGAGACAATGAACAATGAGACAATGAACAATGAGACAATGAACAATGAACAAATGGCGAATCGCAGATCGCAGACGGCAGATGACTGATGGCGGATGACCAACCAACCAACCAACTGAGCGGGCGGTTTCAGTTTGCGGTGCCGGATTTTGAGCGCGCCCAGCGCAAAGGTGTGCCCGAGGTCATCCTGGCCGAGCGCAAGTCGGTGGAGCAGGCGCTGGCTATCGCGCGTGCCTTCCTCACGCACACCGGCCGGGCCATCCTCAGCCGGGTGGGAGCGGAGTTGGAGGCGTGCTTGCGCAGCGAGTTTGCAGCGGAGGCAGAGTTGGAGTGGGTTGCGCCTCCCCGTGCTGCCGTCCTGCGCCGTCCCGATTTTGTGCCTCCCCAGACAGGCGGACGGGTGGGCGTGCTCACCGCCGGTACGTCCGACGTCCCCGTGGCGGAAGAGGCAGCGCTCTTGTGTCGCGAAATGGGGTGTACCGTCTACACTGCGTACGACGTCGGCGTGGCCGGGTTGCACAGATTGTTCGAGCCGTTGCGGTTGATGCTCGACGAGGCCCAGGTAGACGTGCTGATCGTCGTCGCCGGCATGGACGGCGCACTGCCGTCTGTGGTGGCCGGCCTGGTGGACGTGCCGGTCGTCGGCCTGCCCACGTCCATCGGGTACGGCGTCGGTGGGGGTGGGATGGCTGCCCTCTATTCGATGCTCCAGACGTGCGCCCCTGGGCTGAGCGTCGTCAACATTGACAACGGCATCGGCGCCGGGGCGGTCGCGGGCCTGATCGCCAACCGCGCCGCCGCTGCAAGACAGGCTCTCCCAGAGCAACAGGATTCCTCGTCGCTACGCTCCTCGGAATGACGACCATGCAGAACGGCCGCGAGTAACGATGACGACTACAGCCCTTTACATCGATCTGTTTTCCGGTGCCAGCGGCGACATGTTGTTGGGCGCATTGCTCGACGCCGGTCTGCCCCTGAAAGAATTGCAGGCCGAACTGGCGAAGATGGCCCTCTCCGGCTACGAACTGGCGGTCGAGCACCAGGTGCGTCACGGCCTCAGCGGCACCCGGCTACACGTGCGCGACGTGGCGCAGACGTATCCCGCCCGCCACCTGCACGACGTCCGCCACCTGCTCCAGGCAAGCGCGCTCTCGACCCGGGTGCAGAAGACGAGCAGCGCCGTGTTCGAGCGCCTGGCGCGGGTCGAGGCGCGCATTCACGGCATATCCGTAGACGAGATCCATTTCCACGAGGTTGGCGCGGTGGACAGCCTGGTGGACGTGGTTGGGTTTGCCGCCGGGCTGGAGCGGCTGGGGGTAGAGCAAGTGTTTGCATCCCCGGTACCGCTCGGCAGCGGGACGATCGAAACAGAACACGGCCCGCTCCCGGTACCGGCACCGGCGACGCTGGCACTGCTGGCCGAGGTCGGAGCGCCCACACGCCCGCACCCGGCACAGACGGAGATCGTGACGCCCACGGCGGCCGCGCTGCTAGCCGAGTTGGCGACCTTTGAATATCCACCCATGCGCGTGCGGGCAGTCGGCTACGGCTTCGGGCAGAAGGAGTTCCCCTGGGCCAATGCCGTGCGGGTATGGCTGGGCGAAGAGACGCCCCTCCCTCAATCCCTCCCCGAAGGGGAGGGAAGCGCACTCCCTCAGCCCCTCCCCAAGGGGGAGGGAGGAGAAGGGCGCGATCAGGTCGTGCTATTAGAGTGCAACCTCGACGACACGACCGGCGAGATGCTCGGGTACGCGATGGAGCGGCTGTTCGCCACAGGCGCATTGGACGTCTGGTTCACGCCTGTGCAGATGAAAAAGAACCGGCCCGGGGTCGTGCTCTCGGTGCTGGTGCCCCCGGAGCGGGTTACGGCTGTGGCACAGATTGTGCTACGCGAGACCTCCACGCTGGGCCTGCGCGTTTTGCCAGCAGAGCGCATCGTGGCCGAGCGGCGCGTGCGGGAGGTCGAGACCCCCTGGGGTAAGGTACGAGTCAAAGAGAAATGGCTGGCCGGAGAACGGTTTGCGATCTCACCGGAGTACGAGGACTGCGCTCACATCGCCCGCACCCACTCTATCCCGCTCCACCAGGTATTCGACGCCGCAACACGCAACACGTAACACGGAACACGCAACACGGCAGCTTGTCCTACATTGTTCATTGCCTCATTGTTCATTGCTTCATGTTCATTGTTCATTGATTCATTGTTCATTGACTCTCTTCCACACCTGCGCCGCCAACTCCCGCGAGCGGGCGGTGATGGCCTCCTCGTCCAGCGTGAGCAGCCGCCGGTCGCGCATCAACACCCGCCCGGCACAGACGGTGGCCGTGATCGCCGAGGCCTCGACGCCAAAGAGCAGATGCCAGGGCAGGTTCCCCGCCGTCAGCGGCGTCGTGGGGTGGTAGTCCAGGAAGACCAGGTCGGCGGCCGCGCCCGGACGCAATTCCCCCAGGTCCAGGTCGGGCCAGAAGGCGCGCGCGAGCCTGGCGTTGTTGGCGTAGGCCAGCCGCATCACCAGGTCGCCAGGCATAGCGCGGGGATCGCGCTGCCAGAGTTTGTGCACCAGGTAGGCGGCCTTCATTTCGGCGAACATCTGGTTGGAGAAGCCGTCGTTGCCCAGGGCCACGTTGACCCCAGCATGAAGCATAGATTCGACCGGCGCCACCCCCACGGCGTTGTTCATGTTCGAGCGTGGCTGGTGCGTGACCCACGTGCCCGTCTCCGCCAGCAGTTCAATCTCACGCTCGTCCACGTGAACACAGTGGGCGGCGATGGTGCGGGGGCCGAGCACGCCTGCCTGGCGCAGCCGCTGAACGACGCGCTGGCCGGACTTGTGCAAGGAGTCCTCCTGGTCAGCCCTGTCCTCGGCCACGTGGACGTGGAACCCCAGCCCCAGGTCACGGGCAGCGGCCACGCAATCCGCCAGCGTCTCGTCGGACAGCGTCAAAGAGGCGTGAAGACCGAATGTAGCGGCGATTTGCGATTTGTGATTTGCGATTTGCGATTTCGCGAAGCGCACGTTCTCGGCAATGCCGGCCCGCGCGCGCTCAGGACCATCCCGGTCGGTGACCTCGTAGCACAGGCAGGCCCGCAGTCCCACCTCCTGTACCGCTTCGGCGACGACGTCGAGCGAGCCTGCGATGCTGTTGGGACTGGCGTGGTGGTCAATCAGCGTGGTCGTGCCGTGGCGGAGCGCGTCCACCAGGCAAACCAGCGCCGAGTAGCGCACATCTTCGAGCGTGAGCGCCTTGTCCAGCCGCCACCACAGCCGCTCCAGGATGTGGGGAAAGTTGGCGGGCGGCTCGCCGGGGATGGCCATGCCGCGGGCGAAGGCTCCGTAAAAGTGCGTGTGGGCACAGATGGAGGCCGGGAGCACCAGTTGGCCAGCCGCGTCCCAGCGCTCCGCGGCCGGGTAGCGCGTGGCCAATTCGCTGCTGGTGCCAAGCGCAGCGATGCGGTCGCCCTCGATCAGCAGTGCGCCATCCTCGATGAGGTCGGACTCTTCGCCCAACGTGGCCAAACGAGCGTGCGTGATGAGCCATTGACGCTTTGGGGTTTCTGTTGCCATCGCTATCCTCCCATCGTTTCCCCTATTGTAGCCCAGTTTGCCCGGACTGTCCAACTGCCATCTCGACTTGCACCCGCTCGACTTGCAATCCACGTCAGAGTGAATACAATAACTATCCAGGGACAGCGGACTCTAGTAAATGCTTCACACTTCTCTAACGTTATGTGGCTATACTACGATAGAGATACGAACGGAACAGGGAGAAGTGACGATGAAATGTCCAGACTGTGGCTATGAAAACTGTACGGACGCTCGTGCTTGCCAGGGCTGTGGCGCGGCCCTGGCAGCCCAAGGGGAACCAATCACCCGCCCACTCCAGGGAGCCAGCGTCGCGCTTGCTCCTCTACCGAAAGGTGCCCTGCTCTACGACGGGCGATACACCGTCGTGGAGGTGCACGCTGCCAACGAACGACTGAACGTCTACCTGGTGGAGGATAACGTGCCGATGCGGCTGTGTCCCAACTGCCAGAGTGAGACGTCTGACCCACAAGAGCCATTTTGCTCTTTCTGTGGGACGGACCTCTCAGGCGTTGAACCATTGCATCTGCGCTATCGGGTACAAGAAAGCGCCGACGAGCGGACCTTTGCAGCAGAGGCCCAGTTGCTGGAGATGCATCTGGAACATCCCGGCCTGCTCATGCCACGCGCAATCTTCGCAGAGGCTCCCGACGGTCTTTCCCGCCACTACCGGGTGGAACCAGAATTTCCACCGCCATTGGCGACGTCTCTCCCTGTGCCCCAGGAACTCAACCAGGTGCTGGAATGGGGTGTATCCCTGGCACAGGCACTGGATTACCTGCACTACCACCACGTCATACTGCGCGAAGTCAGCCTGGACCACGTCGCGGTAGTGGGGAAGAAGGCATGCTGGGCCAGCCTGAGCACGGCGACCGTCATCCCAGCGTCAAACCTGGCAACGACGAGCGACTTTGCCCAGGACGTACAGGGACTTGGAACAATGCTTCTCTACCTGGCAACTGGACAGCAACAGGCTACTCATCCATGGCCTGAACAGGTTGCGACGGCCCTGTCCCAGGCGCTTGCGGTACCGACCGGGCTCTCAGCAGCCGCCTTCGCCACGGCGCTCGCAGCCGCCCTCCAGGAGCTCCGCCGTCCAACCGACGTCAACCTCGTCGTTGGTCATCGCACCGACGTGGGACAGGAACGCACACTGAACGAGGATAGCATGCTGGCGCTCGGCGTGGCTGTGGTGTTCCGCTCCGCCAGTACACCGGTGGGTGTATTCGCCGTCGCCGACGGGATGGGGGGGCACGAGGCCGGTGACATAGCCAGCCGGCTGACGATCCAGACTATCGCACAGCAAGCAGTCAACGAGGTACTCCTCCCGGCCATCGCTGGCGAGTCGCTGCCCGAGGTCCATCAGTGGCTCGTGGCCACGGTATTGGCTGCCAATCAATCCGTGTATGACCAGCGCAGGGCCGCGGGCACCGATATGGGCACCACACTGGTGATGGTACTCGTCACCGGCGACGTGGCGACCATCGCTAACGTCGGCGACAGTCGAGCCTATTTACTCAAGCAGGCCGAGATCGTCCAGATCACCACTGACCATTCTTTAGTCGAGCGACTCGTCGCTACAGGCCAGATCACAGCCGAGGAAGCCGCCCATCACCCCCAGAAAAACATCATCTACCGCGTGATGGGCGATAGGCCCCAGGTCGAGGTTGACCTGTTCGAGCAGCGGCTGGAGCCCGGCGAGGCCTTGCTCCTCTGTTCCGATGGTTTAAGCGGCATGGTGCCAGACGAACAGGTCTGGCAAATCTGGCGTACCTCCACTTCGCCGCAGGAAGCCTGTGACCGGCTGGTCGAGGCAGCCAACCAGGCCGGAGGGGAGGACAACGTTACGGTCGTGATTGTGCAGGTAAGATGACGACACTCACTGAAACCTCATTTCTGGCTCCCACGTTTCCACCAAGCAGCGGGGATCAGGAACAGCCACGCCTGGCGATCCGCGTGCCAGGGCAGGCGGTGTGGGAAATACCCCTGGAGCGGGCACCCTGTACCATCGGCCGCAGACCAGACAACGACGTCATCCTGTCGCCCACCTACGTCTCCGGCCATCACGGCCGGCTGGAGCGACAAGGGGCCGTGTGGCAGTACGCAGACCTGGGCAGCACCAACGGTACCTTCGTCAATGGCCAGCGCGTGCAGAGCGCAACCTTGCGCGACGGCGACATCCTGCGTATCGGCGACCCCGAGGGCAACTCGGTCAGTCTCACTTTTCGCGCCAGTGGAGCGCTGGGAGCGCCAGCACCCGTTGCCGGCACCGTCCGCATAGGAGCCACCGCGCTGGGGACGAAGACCGCGCTGCTGATCGGGCGCAACCCGCAGGCCGACATTCCTTTGCCGGCACCGGTCGTATCCTGGCATCACGCTCGCCTGGACCGCACACCCCAGGGCCACGTGCTTACCGACCTGCACAGCACCAACGGTACCTTCGTCAATGGCCAACGTCTGACACGTCCCCATCTCCTCCATCAGGGGGACACGGTGCAAATCGGCCCCTTCAGGCTGGTATATGAGGCGACCGGTTTCCAGCAATATACGGCCACTAGTGGCGTGCGATTGGACGGGACACGGCTGACGCGCCAGGTGAGGCACGGCAACCGCAGCAAGCGCATTCTGGACGACGTCAACATATCGATCTACCCTCGCGAATTTGTCGCGCTGGTCGGCACCAGTGGCGCGGGCAAGTCTACGCTCATGATGGCGCTCAACGGTTTCAGCCGCGCCGAAGGACAGGTGCTGGTCAACGGGGACGACCTGTACCGCCAATTCGACCTGTATCGCACGATGGTCGGCTACGTGCCCCAGGACGACATCATCCACAAAGACCTGACTGTCGGCAGCGCGCTGCGCTACGCAGCCCGGCTACGGCTTCCCCCTGATACTTCCGCACAGGAAATTGAGCAATGCATTGACCACGTGCTCCAGCAGGTGGAGATGGTCGGCCAGAAAGACCAGGTCGTCAGCAGCCTGAGTGGTGGGCAGCGTAAGCGGGTCAGCATTGCCGTCGAGTTGCTGGCCGAGCCCAACCTGTTCTTCCTCGACGAGCCCACCTCGGGGTTGGACCCGGGCCTGGAGAAAAAGATGATGCACACGTTGCGCCGCCTGGCCGACGGTGGACAGACGGTCATCCTGGTAACTCACGCTACGGCCAACATCGTCCAATGTGATCACGTGTGCTTCCTCTCCCATGGACGCATGGTTTACTTTGGGCCGCCGGAGGAGGCACTCCGATTCTTCGGCGTGACGAGCGGTGATTTTGCCGACATTTACGCTCAACTGGACGATCCTGACCCACAGGCATCTCAAGAGAAAGCGGCCAGATGCGAGGAGAACTTTAAGCGGTCACGCTATTATCAGCAATACGTGGAGGAGCGGCAGCGCGTGCTCCCACAAGTCCAACAAGAGGCAGCACGCAAAACCGAATCCCGCAAGCGCCCCAAGGTCAGCATGGTGCGCCAGTTCCTGGTCCTTACCCGTCGCTACCTGGACCTGGCGCTGCGGGACAAACTGCTTCTGTCTGTCCTGATGGCCGTGATGCCCATCATTGGAGCATTGGTGTTGTTGGTCTCAGATGCCAACTGGCTGGTCGGCAATCCGCTGGCCGAGATCGAGCGCCAACTGGCGGCCGACCTGGCAGCCGGGCAGAGCAGTGCCACCTACGCCGTCGTCGGGAACAGCCAGACGCTGCTGTTCATCATGGCGCTGGCTTCGGTGTTACTGGGGCTGTTTGCCTCTGTCTACGAGATCGTGAAGGAATGGTCAGTCTATCAACGGGAACGCATGGTGACCCTGCGTATCCTGCCTTACGTTGCCTCCAAGGTGGTCGTGCTAGGTATCTTTGCTATGATCCAGTGCCTGTTGCTGATGGTGGTGATCGGTCTCAAAGTGGACTTGCCCAAGGCGGGGGCCTTTCTGCCAGCGCCCGTGGAGCTGTACATTACACTGGTGCTGGGAACGCTGGCCGCTATCCTGCTGGGCTTGCTCATCTCTGCCAGTGTGCCCAACCCCAATAGCGTGATCTACATCGTGTTTCTGGTGCTGTTCGTCCAGATGATCTTCGCCGGAGTGCTTTTCGACCTGCCGGGCATCACCCACAAGTTCTCCAACCTGACGCTCACCCGCTGGACTATGGAAGGGCTGGGCACTTCGGCGAACATGGAATGGCTGAACAACCTCACCCGTACTCGCTTCCAGCCCGACCCGGTCACCGAAGAGGTCGCGATACCGGTGGAAAAGCCTGAAGGCACAGAAACGGTCACGAAAACGTTTACCGTCGAACCAGAGCCCATAGAGGTTTTTAACAAGCAAGAATTTCGCATCCGGTACACCCGCACAGCGGGACACCTGTGCGGGGATTGGGCGATGCTGAGCGGATTTGGACTGGCCTTCGGCTTCGCCACAGCGATCGTACTGAAACGGAAAGACGTAGGATAAAGCAAATTGCAGATTGCAAATAGCAAATGGCAAAGCGCAGATTCGCAGGTCGCGGATTTTGGCTCATGGTTCATTATGAATGGGGTAAGATATGACGCTGGCAAGTGAACAAGTCCTACAAAATCGTTACCGCATCATTTCCCCGCTGGAGCAAGGTGGTATGGGGGCCGTCTACCGCGCCTGGGACATGCGCCTCGACGTCCTGGTGGCCCTCAAGGAGATGACTTCCCAGCCCGGCCTGGATCCCCAGACCCTGGCTCAACTGCGCCAGCAATTCCGGCAGGAGGCCATGACCCTGGCCCGTCTTCACCATCCTCACCTGGTGCGGGTGACCGACTTTTTCGAAGAAGGCGGGAATGCCTACCTGGTGATGGACTTTGTCGAGGGCGAGAGCCTGGCCCACCGCATCGGGCGCCAGGGCCCATTGCCGGAGGCACAAGTGCTGGAATGGACAGGCCAGTTGCTGGACGCACTGGCATACTGCCATGCCCAGGGGATCATCCATCGCGACGTGAAACCGCAGAACGTGATCATCTGCCCCAACGAACAGGCAATGCTGGTGGATTTCGGATTGGTGAAGCTGTGGAACCCCCACGACCCGCGCACCAGGACGGCGATGCGAGGCATGGGCACGCCGGAGTATGCACCGCCAGAGCAATACGATGCACAAATAGGGCACACCGACCCTCGCAGCGACATCTACAGTGTGGGGGCAACGCTCTACCACGCACTCACCGGCCAGGCTCCGCCGACGGCAACCATGCGGATCGCCAATCCAGGAGTATTCCAATTCCCACGCACGCTGAATCCATACCTCTCACCGATGGCAGAGGCAATGGTACTGCGGGCCACGGAACTGGCCGTGGGGAACCGCTTTGCCACGGCCCAGGAAATGGCAGCAGCGCTCAGGGGCGAAATGCCTCAGCCGATTGCGCCCCCGATCTCGACAACGACGGTAATGTCAGGAGCACAGCCGCCTTCTTCCACCCGGCAGAGGCGCGTGCCCGGGTGGGCCTGGGTCGTGGGAGGGCTGGTTATGCTGACATTGATAGTAGGGTCCGCATGCATAGCGTTCACCATAGCGAGCAGGCAAGGCAACCTCATTCCCGTGCCACAGGTGAAAGCCACGGCAACCACTCCTGCTCTGGAGGTAGCAGAGGCAACGGCTACACCGCTGGCCTCTCCTTCACCAACACAGATACCCACGTCTACACCCACAAGCACACCCACAGTAACGAAACAAGCGATCGTCGCCGCGAGCACACCCACCGGCACGCCAAAGGGTGCACCCAAGAGCACACCGAGTCCTACGCCAACTCCTACAGCGCCCAAGACACCCACGCGTACCCCTCAGCCCACAGCACCCCCATCCTCCGGCGCGTTGATCACCTTCGAACAATGGGGCACCTGGCGACGGGGTGACCAGCCTTATGGAGAACTGACACAGACTCAGGAACAGGTCCACTCGGGCGGTTTTGCGGCCGAACTGCGCTACGACTTTCCGGTCACCGATTCTGATTTCGTCGTCTTCGTCCATCCAGTGAGCCTGGCGGGGCAGCCCGATACCATCGGTGCCTGGGTGTATGGCGATGGGTCTGGCCACTACCTGAACGTGTGGGTTCAGGACGCCCAGGACGAAGTGTGGTCAGTCCACCTGGGGCAGGTGAGCGGGTCAGGCTGGAAACAGATGGCCGGCACGCTGGCCCCCAACCTGCCCTGGCCCTCGGGCCACATATCCGGGCCTGAAAACGGGGCCATAGACTACCCGGTTCGTTTCTACGCGCTGGTGCTGGACCGACCCGGGAGTGGCCCCCAGGGTGGCGCTATTTGCGTTGACGACATCTCGGCCTGGCGGAGCCAGGCGGGCGCGACGGCCACACCACGCCCAGCGGCCACAGCCACGTCTACTGGCGCAGGGGCAACTCCGACAGCGACCACAGGGGCACCGGTCAGCGCCGGTCCACTGGACTTTCCCGTGCCAACGCAACTGGACGCGTGGGAAACTGTAGAAGGTGGCTATCGGGTCACGATCATCGTGCACATCAGCGGCGGTGCTCCGCCGTTCACGGTCTACCACGACACGGACATGTCCGTAACCCAGGAGCGAGATTATCCGCTCGTGTTCACTTCAGGTGGATGTGTGATTGTCCATGCCATCACCATACAGTCGGCTGACGGGCAAAAAGTCTCCCACAACTATTTTGCCCGCATCCCAGGGTGCAAATGATGCGCCTGCTCAAGCGAAAAGCCAAGATTGTCTGGCACACAGAGGTGCCGAGACGTCGAAAGGGGGCAATGTATGCCACTCAATATCGGTGAGATCGCAGGAGAACGCTACAGAGTCGTCAGATTGCTAGGTCAAGGCGGGATGGGAGCGGTCTATCGCACCTGGGACACGCGCCTAAACCGGCCCGTCGCCCTCAAGGAGATGATCCCTCAATCCGGCCTCGACGTCAGTATGCTGGGCCAACTGCGTCAACAGTTTCAACAGGAAGCGCAGGTGTTGGCCACGCTCGTCCACCCCAACCTGGTGCGGGTGACCGATTACTTCTCGTGGGGTGGCAACGAGTACCTGGCAATGGACTTTATCGAGGGCGAGAGCCTGGCAGAGCGAATCCACCGGGACGGGATACAACCAGAGGGGCAGGTAGTGGCCTGGACAGGACAGTTGCTCGATGCACTGGCCTATTGCCACGAGCGGGGCGTCATTCACCGCGACATCAAGCCACAGAACATCATCGTCACGCCGGAAGGCCGGGCCGTGCTGGTTGACTTTGGACTGGTAAAGTTGTGGGACCCCCGTGACCCACGCACGCGGACGGTGATGCGGGGGGCCGGCACGCCAGAGTATGCCCCACCGGAGCAGTACGACATGGGCCTGGGCCATACCGACCCTCGTTCCGACGTCTACAGCCTGGGCGCAACGCTCTACCATGCGCTCTCGGGGCAGGTACCCCCCACGGCCACACAGCGCATGGCCACGCCGACTTCCTTCGTGCCGCTGCGCCGTATCAACACGGCCGTCAGTTCGGCCACCGAAGCCGTCGTCCTCAAGGCGCTCGAGATGGCCATGGAACAGCGCTTCCAAAGCGCAGACGAAATGGCCCAGGCATTGGGATTTGTGCAGCGGACTTCGCTCGTCACACCACACCGTGTCCCGTCGGAGACCCAGCGGACAGTACCTGCAACCGAGGTCCAGGCTCCAGCAAAACGCAAACGGGGCACCTGGCTGGGATTGGGTGGCGTGGGCCTGGCGGTCGTCGGCGTGCTCTGCCTGGCATTGGCGATAGGAGCGGCCCTGATCGGGTTATTCGTCGCGCGTGGTTGTGCTGCGCCGCTGCCCACTACCCCTCCATCTCTGCCGGCTACGATCACTCCTCTCCCTCCGGCTACTACCACTCCCCTTCCTCCGGCTACCGGCACTCCTCTCCCTCTGGCAACCGTTACTCCTCTTCCGACCAACACCTCCGTACCAGAGACGGGCAACACGTTGTTCCAGGACGACTTTGAGAGCAGCGCATCCGGCTGGGAAATCGGAAACTATGAAGGGGGCAGTGTGGGCTACAAGAGTGGCGTCTACTTCGTCATCGCCCGCAAAAGTGGCAGCACGATGTGGGGCGTGGCGAATCGTTCCTTCGACAATCTCGTCATCGAGGTGGACGTCACCCAGGTCGCAGCCGGGTCCGAGAACAACAACGACTACGGATTGATCTGCCGGGAGCAGGGCAACGGCGATGGTTACTACATGCTCGTTTCTGGCGACGGGTTTTATGCCATCCTCACGGCCAAAGAAGCGAAATTCGAACCACTCGCGGATTGGAAAAAGTCGGACGTGATTCGGCAAGGGAATGCGACCAATCACATCCGGGCAGTGTGTGACAGCACTACGCTGGAACTGTTTGTCAATGGGCAACGCCTGGCGACGGCCGAGGACAGCACGTATACTAAAGGGGACATCGCGTTCACAGCCACATCTTACGAAGAGAATCCCACACAGATCCACTTCGACAATCTCATCGTGCGTACTCCATAACAAAACCTGCGCAAGGGTGAGCAGGCAGTTTATCGGGAGCCATGGAAAAATGAACGATTGGAGCGGAAAAACGATCGGCGGGTGTCAGATTGGTGAGGAGATTGGGCAGGGAGGCATGGCAATCGTCTACCGTGCCTACCAGCCCCAACTGGAGCGGTGGGTGGCTATCAAGGTCCTGCGGGCTACAGAAGCCCGCGGCCAGGAATTTCTGGACCGTTTCCGCCGCGAGGCCCGCGCCATCGCTGCGCTGCGGCACCCCAATATCCTGACCATCTACGACTACGGGGAAGAGGGTGGTATTGCTTACATCGTCATGGAGTACGTGCCCGGCGGCACACTCAAAGACCACCTGACCGGACAGCCGATGGAGTGGCCGGACGTAGCCACGTTAATCATTCCGATAGGCCGCGCACTGGCTTATGCGCACTCGCAGGGCATCGTGCACCGCGACCTGAAACCAGCCAACGTGCTCCTGCCCCGTCCCGATTGGCCCCTGCTGGGCGACTTTGGCCTGGTCAAGATGATCGGCCATCAGCAGGGCATCACCCGGCCCGGCATCAGCATCGGCACACCGGCCTATTTCTCCCCCGAGCAGGCCGCCGGTGAGGACATAGACCACCGCAGTGATATTTACAGCCTGGGTGTCGTGCTCTACGAATTGCTGACCGGCCGGCTCCCCTTCGAAGGTAAGACGCCGATAGACATGATGTTCCGGCGGTTGCGCGAACCCCCCACCCCTCCCCGTAGCCTCAACCCGCGCATCACACCTCAACTGGAGACGGTAATCCTGCGAGCACTGGCCCGGGAATTGGCGGCACGTTACCCCACGATGGAGGCACTGGTGAACGACCTCTCACGGTTGCCAGGGGCTACGGGGCGGGCCGCCCAGTCCTCCTCCCAGCTCGCCATGCCAGCCAGCGCCACGGCCCGTCTCGGCGCCCTCTCCCCAACCGTTGGCCCCCGCCTGGTCGTCACAGGCACCGGGGCTACGTTGCTCCTCCCTCGACAGGGAGAAGTGTTGATCGGCCGGGCCGACCCCCAGGTCACTCCGCAGCCTGACGTGGACCTGGGACCACACGGGGGGAGCCAGGCCGGTACCTCACGTCGCCACGCCCGGTTGCTGTACTCGCCTGAGGGCTGGCTGTTGGAAGATTTGCACAGCACCAACGGCACCTTCCTCAACGGTGTGCCGGTGCTGCCCGGACAGCCCGTGCGCGTGTGCACCGGCGACCTCATTCGCTGCAGCCAGTTGACGTTGATATTTTACGAGGAGTAGGAGACACTCGATGACCAACCGCAGAATCATCATCGCCACACTTATCGCAGGAGCCGTGTTGCTCGCCGCAGCCGGCATCGTCTATTCCGTATCCTGGCGGGGCGCGCAGCGCCGCCCGACTCCGACCCCGCCGCCGCAGATCACCATACCCATCACCCCACCCGCCTCGCTGGCCGACCTGGCCGAGCAGTACCCTGAACTGGCATCCATCCTCACTGACCCCGAACTGGATTCGGCCTACAAGCAGTTCCTCGTCGCCTACCAGGAGGGCGGTGAAGAGGCGGCGCTGGAACTGGCCCGCCGGCGCGGCCTGCTCACGCCGGATGGCGACGTCCGCGCCGGTCTCCTGCTCGACACCGAAGACCACGCCGCACTGGTGACTCAACTCAGGTCAATCGGTGTGACCGTCAGCGGCGCCTACCAGGACCGGCTCGACGTCGCCGTGCCGATCGAACTGGTCAAGGCCCAGTTGCAGACGGAGGACCCCGGCGCCATTTTCGCCCAACTCACCGAACTCGAGCACGTCATCGCCGTACGCCTGCCCGAACCGCGTGTCCGCGATGGGAGCGGAATCGAGGGAGAAGGCGTGGACATCGTCGGTGCCGACGCCTGGCACAAGGCCGGCTTCACCGGCGCAGGCTTGCGCATCGGCATCCTGGATCTGAGTTTTGCCGGCTACGAGAGCCTGCTGGGCACGGAACTGCCTGAACAGGTGACGGTGGAGACATTCGGCTCAGTTGACACGAGCGACCCCGACCCCCACGGCGTCGCCTGCGCCGAGATCATCCACGAGATCGCGCCTGACGCCGAACTGGTCTTCGCCTGGTACGACGGTTACGATGCGGCCTTCGGCGAGGCGGTGGACTGGCTGGAGGCCCAGGAGGTGAATATCATCTCCCATTCGGCCAACGGCTACGTCGGCCCGTTCGACGGCAGCCGGTTCGACTCCCAACGGGTAGATCGCGCTTCGGCGCGGGGCATCCTGTGGGTCAACTCCGCCGGCAACGAAGCCCTCTCCCACTACCGGGGCATCTTCACCGACGAAGACGGCGACGGCATGCACGAGTTTGCGCCGGGCGAGGAGATGCTGGCGCTCTACAACAACGAGTACGTCCAGGTCATCCTCAATTGGGAAGACAACTGGGAACAGGCCGCGCAGGACTATGAACTGGTTCTCTACGACTCGGCAGGCAACCAACTGGCCGCCTCCCAGGACACGCAAGCGGGACAGGCGGGACAGGAGCCGATCGAGGCGATCTGGTACGAGACAGACGGGGAAACCGTCTACGCTGCCGTGACTGCCTACGAGGTTGACCAGCCCGTGATGCTGGACATCTTCCTGGCCGGTGCAGATGTAGCCTATCCATCGCCGGATCACAGCGTCTGCTCGCCGGCCGACGCCGTGAGTTCGCTGACGGCGGGGGCGGCCAACTGGTGGGACGATTCACTGGCCAGTTACAGTTCGCAGGGGCCAACTGCCGACGGCCGGCTCAAGCCGGAGATTTCGGCCCCCACGGGCGTCGCTGGGGCCAGCTATGGCAATTCTGCGGCCAACGACGAGTACGCCGGCTTCAACGGCACGTCCGCCGCCTGCCCGCACGTCGCGGGGGCAGCCGCGCTGGTCTGGCAGGCCCACCTGGAGTTCAGCCGCCAGGAGGTGGTGGACTTGCTGCTTGCCAACGCCATAGACCGGGGTGCTGCTGGCCCAGACACCGGCTACGGTTACGGGCGGCTGCAACTGCCGTCGCCACCGGGGAGCGGCCCAGTCCCCATGCCCACCTCGACACCACGGCCCGCTTCCGGCCCCACCGCAACCGTCGCGCCGGTGCCTACCCCCACGCCGGTGACCTACGCCACGCCGGCGCCGGTACCACCCCCGGGTACCGGAACAACCTGGCTAGGGATAGGTATTCTGGCACTGATCGTGGGAGGGCTGGGCTGTGCCGGAGTAGGGCTAGTGTTGCTCGGTGGAATCGGCCTGTTCATCGTGAGGCGACGTGCCCGGCGAGTTCAACCGCGGCGGCCAGCCGCTCCTGCTGCGATGAAGGTAGCGCCGCCCCACCCCACACCCCCACCGTCTCCGCCGATGCGGTGCCAGTACTGCGGAGCACCGGTACAGGCCGGTGCACGCTCCTGTTCCACCTGCGGCCATCCACTCGTACCGGCCAGCCAACCGCGCTATTGCCAGCACTGTGGAGCCCCGCTGAGGGAAGATGCCCGCTTCTGCTCCCACTGCGGGAAGGCAGCACAGTGAGACGCAATAGTTGATGAGATGTCTGTTGCCGTGATCCTGGGATGTGCAGATTCCCGGGTGCCACCGGAAGTGATCTTCGACCAGGGGCTGGGTGACCTGTTCGTCGTGCGGGTCGCGGGAAACGTCGTAGACGACATCGTGCTCGGAAGCATCGAATACGCCGCAGCACACCTGCACACGCCTCTGATCGTGGTGCTGGGCCATTTCAGGTGCGGCGCGGTGGGGGCCACAGTCGCGGGCGGTGAGTTGGAAGGGCACCTGCCGGGCCTGGCTGCAGCGATCCAACCGGCTGTAGACAGGGTAAAGGGCCTGCCTGGCGACCTGGTTGACCACGCCGTGAGGGCCAACGCCAGGATGGTCGCCGACCAGTTGGAATCATCAGCGCCGGTCCTGGCGGAGTTGGTAGAAGCCGGCAGGTTGAAAATCGTTGCCACGTGTTATGACTTAGACACCGGGGCAGTTGAGTTACTCACAGGAGACCAAAAGAATGAGTGATCGAGCGATCTATATCACAGAATACGACATGGTGCGCTTGAGAAACCTGCTCGAGGACGAGAAGGCATCTGGTTATCGCGGAAGAGACGATCTGAAAGAACTGGAGGCAGAGTTGAACCGGGGCACGGTGGTGGCCCCCCAGGAGGTACCCGGCGACGTCGTCACGATGAACTCCAAAGCGCGCTTGATAGACCTCGACACGGGTGAAGAGATGGTCTATACGCTGGTTTTTCCCGGCGATGCAGACATCGAGCAGAACAAGATCTCTGTTTTGGCCCCCATTGGCACGGCCATGTTGGGATATCGCGTCGGCGATACGTTCGAATGGCAAGTCCCGGCAGGGCTGAGAAGGTTGAGAGTTGAGGAGATTCTGTATCAGCCGGAGGCGGCGGGAGACTATCATCTGTAGGTAGCCTGCGAGAATTGGAGATTCTTCGTCGCTGTGCTCCTCAGAATGACAGACTATGCTTTGATCCTCGATTGGTTCCTGGCTGCCCTGCCTATCCTGGCGATCCTCGTCCTGATGCTCCGCTTCCGCTGGGGCGGAGAAAAGGCCGGGGCGGTCGGATGGGGCGTGGCGCTGGCGATCGCGGCGTTCCGCTTCGGCGCGGGGTGGCAGGTGCTGGCCTACGCCCAACTGAAGGGCGTGCTGCTGTCGCTCTTCGTGCTCTACATCATCTGGGCCGCACTCCTTTTCTACCGCGTCACCGACGAGGCCAGTGCACTGGACGCCATCGGCGCAGGGCTGCCCCGCCTCACGTCCGACCGGG
>Ga0315296_10000506_pt1 | contig 35766 bp, 58 predicted proteins | sample YL17G14_18_MG_FD_203921 | JGI IMG/M metagenome (GOLD analysis project Ga0315296, IMG submission 203921) | Sediment microbial communities from Yellowstone Lake, YNP, Wyoming, USA - YL17G14_18 | ecosystem: Environmental > Aquatic > Freshwater > Lake > Sediment | place: USA: Wyoming | collected... | reverse complement strand
TGGAGACCGCCCTCGCCGTCTTCTGGAAGACGATGGAGACCCAGAACGGCAAGAGGCGCAGGAAGCCGCAGGAGTTCATCAAGGTCGACAAGGTCGTCCACCGCGACGGAGAGGGGTGGACGGTCTACTATACCGTGCCGAACGAGGTCCTCACAGAGAAGGAGACGAAAGAATCAGAGGTAAACCTTAAATATGACGTCGTTTCGCCGGCGAAACTAGAGTCCGAGCCAGCCGAGAAATCGAAAAGTGAAATAAAGGCTTCACCTTTACAGGTCGAAATCTCGGCTATCTCGATCACGGGGCTCAATCCCCGGAAACGGTTCGACCCGGACGCAATGAAGTCTCTCGTCGAGAGCATCAAAGTCAACGGCATCCTTGAGCCCGTGATCCTCCGGCCGAAGGGCGACGGCTATGAGCTTGTGATCGGCGAACGCCGCTTCACCGCAGCGAAGGAGCTTGGCCTCGAATCCGTCCCGGCGATCGTCAAGTATCTCGAAGATGGGCAGGTCCTCGAATACATGCTCAGCGAGAACATCCTCCGCGAAGATCTCAATCCGGTAGAAGAGGCCGAGGGGATCAAGCGATGGATGGAGACCGAAGGCCTTGCCCCGCAGACAATCGCCGAGCGCCTCGGGAAATCGGAGGCATGGGTCTCGAAGCGCCTGCAGTTACTCAAGATACCGGACGACCTGCAGCAGTTTCTCCTCGAAGGAAAGCTCTCCCCGCACCACATCGAGATCCTGATGCCCTTCTCCGGCTTCGCCGTCTACACCGAGATCGTCCGTCGCATGAAGGACGAGTTGAAGGCGCGCGACACGATCAGCGTCAGGACCTTGCAGGCCTTGATCGACGGCACGATCATGTCCGACTTCCGCGCCGAGAGGTCCCTCAACCTCAACGAGTTCCCCTACGAGTATGGCGACCGGCGTCACCACTTTGACGTCAAGGGTTGCCTCGAGTGCGGAAAGCGGGGTCATATCCGCTTCGAGTCGGAGGATCCCTCGCTCACGGATTTCTGCATTGACCGTGCGTGCTACTTCGAGCGGCTTGGCAGGGCCAAGCAGGCGATGGAGGAAGAGGAAGCGAGGAAGCCGCGTCAGACTACCCTGACGGTCGAGATCGTCGGACCGAACGTCGACGCATGCGACGGTTGCCCGGCGTGGGACCTCAAGCATCAGGGCTGCCTCGAAGGACACGGTAATGCGACGAACTGCCCGCAGCACAACGGCGGCACCGAACCGGTCAGGAAGATCGGGGCGGAGGTGCCTACAGGCATCACATGGCATTCCCAGGTGCCTACAGATATCGAAGAGACATCAGGCGATATCGCCGAGGAAACCCCTGCGGCCAAGTTGCAGAAGTGTCACGTCCTCGAGTGCACGAACGAAGCAGAAGCGGGCTCGCATTGGTGCAAGGACCATCAGACGCCGGAGAGTAGGAAGAAGGTCGAGGAGCCTGTCGGCGCGGAAGAGAAGGGCGACCCGATCGAGCGTCGGGTCATCACGCGAGGGCAGTATGCACTGGTAAGGAGGGCCTCGTTCCTCGGCCCGAACGATGAGAAGGAGCCACGCTTCGAAGAATTGGAGATGGCTGGGCGACCTGCGAAGGAGATCATCCATCGGTACAAGACCATGCCGAGGAGCAATACCGCGAAACGCGACCTATTGAAATGGTGCTATCCGCCGCTTGAGGAGGTCGACTGATGGTCGACCCTATCCCGATCCGCTGCCCCGTCTGCGGTCTGCCCCTGTCTCAGGAATACGCGGAGCACTGCACCTGCTCCGAATCCGACAGGAGGCTACCATGAAGTGCAGGTGCGGGAAGTCTCTGAAGGTCGCCGTTCTCGACTGCGATGCATTGGAAACGAACGACGGGACGATCGCCCTCCGCATCAAGCGGGGCTATCTCATCTGTTCTTCATGCCTCCTCGAGCGACAACTCAGCGACCGCGATATCGATAGAATCGTCCTCCTGCCGGGGAAGGTGCGACCGTGAAGCTCACCATCCGAGACAAGATACTTCTCCACCTCTACCGCTGCAAGTTTCTGGGAGGTCCGAGCGAGGAACAGACGCGGAGAGGCATCACCAAGGCATGCAATGACTTCGTGGAATCGGAACTCTCTAGCCTCAGGAGAGCCGACTTCATTGATGGGAAGAGGGTAGCCGTCCACGGATCGAGTGAGAGGCAGTTGATCGCCTACTCCCTCACGAGGCAGGGTGAGTTCGCCGCGGAAGAATTGATCCGTGAGATCGTCGCGCTGCATAACAAGGTCTTACCGCTGATCAAGACGGAGGTCCGGTGATGCCCTGCGAAATCGAGGACCTGAAGAGAGATGTCGAGAGCCTGAAGAAGGAAGTCGAGCGCCTGACGAAGATGATCGAGAGTCACAAGCATGCCGACGATAAGGTCTGGGCGGAGGTGCGGTGATGCCCGTCGTCAAGTGCCCCCGCGTCGGCGAGTACGCGTGCACCGCAAAGACGGCCGAAGGCGTCTGCACCAGGGATATCGTCGTCCTCGAGGGCCCCGATGCCCGCTGCTCCTATCTCTATGAGCAGAACGTCAAGCGTGCGGAACTCCGCATCAGGGAGATCAGGGAAACGGAGAGCAAGGGGCAGAAGGTCCTGCATTTCTGGGAGGGAGACGAGGAGGAACGCGATGAGTGAGACGACGAGGCGTCCCTGGTGGTCCAAGTTCTTCAAGGAGGAACTTCCTCTCGCGGGCCTGACGCGGTGCATTGAGTTCCAGAGCTTCGCGGAGAAGGGGGGTCTTCTCATCGAAGTGTGGGAAGAGGGAGTGAGTGCGCGGTCGGGCGTGAGAATGGCGAGCCTGACCGAAGACCAACGGATGGAGTTGCTGGATCTGTTGACGCACGGCAAGGAATCGGGGCCGCCGGCGGATCCGTCGAGAAAGAAGGCATACCCGCCGCTGAGGATGCCGAAGGAGGAGCCGATTCAACATGAGCGCCCCTGATTGCCCTCATTGCGGAGGGCGGATCGGTATCATGAAAGAGGTGGGAAGATTGCCTGTTCTCGTCTGCCAGGGAGACTGCGGTTGCAGGTTCTCGACAGAGTACCCCAGCGAGTTCGGGGTCCCCGGCGGCCCTATTTGTCCTATCTGCAATAAGGCCTCTTTTCGTGCCAAACCCTCGGAGCAGAAAGGTCGGAGAGGGACGTTGTTCGTCCATCAATGCTCGGCAGACTATGAGATGGGGAAGGGCATCCAAGGCGGTCACTTCGTGCCGTTCGAGGCCGACCCGATGAACTATGACGATTTCGTCATCAGGAGAGTGGCATGATGTTTCCGGCAGGTCGGGAGATAATCGTACCGCCCCGCATCCCCGATCCTCGTCTCGGGACCTGCTCGAGGGACGGCCTCGTCTGCGACCTCGATAAGAGAAGGAAGGGCTGCCGATACATCAAGTGGGGGAAGTGGAAGGGAAAGTGCTTCTTCAGGATGGTGAGTCGATGATCGCCGAGTCGCGCAGGCGTCGCAAGCGCAAGGAGCTCATCGTCATGAAGGCCTGCCGCCGTCTCGGGATTTATACCTATCGGGATGTGATGAAGGCGCTCCGTGCGATGGCCCGCGCGCGGTCCTCTTCCTCCGCGAGGAGCGTCGTCTGCGCGAGGGAGGTCCTTACCGAGAAGGAGGTCATCAGGATCCTCTCGATCGTGCGATGGCACAAGGTCCTCGACCCCGGCACGAAGAGAAAGGCGACCCGGTACGAATTCGTAGGACACCGACACATCGGCAGGGACAATAACTAAGAATCAGCCCCGAGAGTCGAAGGACGATTCTGATGATGCCTTTCAGGCTAGACTTTCTTCTGGCCGGCTGCGACTGCGGGGACGACTGCACCGATGCAATTGGCACTCGGGCGGGTGACGCGTAGATGGGACAGTCTGCGATGAGAATCGAGAAGCGCGCCGTCTCCGAGTTGAAATCACCCTCGTACAACCCAAGAAGGCGCGTGAGGGATGACCCGGTATTCTACGCGCAGTTGAGGAAGAGCATCGAGACCTTCGGTTATGTCGAACCGATAGTATGGAATGAGCAAACCGGACATGTTGTTGGGGGCAATCAGCGCTTGGAAGTACTCAAGGACTTGAACGTGAGTGAGACCGAGGTCGTGATCGTGGATCTCGACGAGGCGAATGAGAAGGCACTGAATCTGGCCTTGAATAAAGTTGTGGGTGGATGGAACGAGGCCATGCTGCAGGATCTCATCGCCTCGCTCGATGCGGATACTCGGAGACTGACGGGATTCTCCGCCGATGAGATAAATAAACTGCTCCGCAAGCTAAGACAGAGAGAGAGCGACCCGGATGCGATCCCTGAGGCACCCGAGGCAGTTACAAAATCAGGCGATCTCATCATTCTAGGCGAGCATCGGCTGCTATGCGGAGACTCGACGAAGTGCGATGACGTCGCCCGATTGATGAACGGGGAAAGGGCCATCCTCTTCGCTACAGACCCTCCATACCTTATCGGCTACGACGGGATGAATCACCCCCAGTCATTCGATAAGCCCAACAACAATAAGGACTGGTCCAAGACCTACGGAGTGACATGGGATGAGTCCGGCCAAAACGACGAATTGTATGACAAGTTCATCGGCGTCGCCGTGAGAGAGGCCATCAAGCCAAACGCGGCATGGTACTGCTGGCACGCTTTCAAACGCCAGGCGATGGTCGAGAGCGTCTGGAACAAGCACGGCGCGATCGTGCATCAACAGATCATCTGGGCAAAGGACCGCCCGATAATAACTCACAGCTGGTACATGTGGAGGCACGAACCCTGCTTCTTCGGATGGATAGAAGGTAAGAAGCCTCCGCGGGCCGTCGACGACTTCCCGAACACCGTTTGGGACATTCCGACAGTCAAGCCCGGCACCGAAACCGATCATCCGACATCGAAACCCGTCAGGATCTTCGAGATCCCCATCGAGCAGCACACCTGCGAAGGTGACTTGTGCTACGAGCCTTTTGCAGGCAGCGGTTCGCAGATCATCGCTGCGGAACGGTTGGACCGGCGATGTTATGCGATGGAGATTTCACCGATCTACTGCGACGTGATAGTTAGGAGGTGGGAGGATTTCACAGGCGAGCAAGCGGTCCGCGCCTAAGAGGAGAAGGGGCGCACCGAGCAAGTTGACCAGGCAATTGATGGAGAGTATTCTCTTCCTCGTCGAGACGGGCAACTACGCAAAGGATGCGGCGCTCGCGAACGACATCGATGAAGCGACTTACTACAGGTGGATAGAGAAGGGCGCCAAGGACCTCGAACTCGGAAGAAAGACTCTCCATGCCGAATTGTGCAAGTCGGTTCCGTGCGCGCGCGCGAAGGCGAGGGTACACCACGTCGGGATTATCCTCAAGAATGCCAACAGCGGCAAGGATACGCGCGCCTCGATCGAGTTCCTGGCTCGTACGGACCCGGAGAACTGGGCAAGAAGGGACTCCTTGAAGGCGGACCTTCAGCACTCGGGAGCGATAACTGTAATCTTCGAGGAGGTGGGCGGTGGACAAAGTCAAGGTCAAAAGGATCGCGACGTTCTCGAAGTTCCTGACGGACAATCCTAAGCGGATCCTCGCCCTGTACGGAGGGGCAGGATCGGGCAAGTCGCATTCGGTCGCGCAGCACTTCTGCCGCACATTCCTCTCGCACAAGGATCTCCGCATCCTCGTCACCCGGAAGACCCTGCCCTCGCTCAAGATCACCGCGTTCGCGCTGATCAGGGACATGCTCAGGGACTGGGGGCTGCCAGTCGCGGATTGGCTCAATAAGGCCGAGCTCACCATCGACTACAACCACTCGCAGCTGCTCTTCAAGTCGCTCGACGACCCGGAGAAGGTCAAGTCGTTCGACGCGAACCTGATATGGGTCGAGGAGGCGACGGAGCTCACCCGCGAGGACTTCATGCACCTCGACCTGCGCCTCCGCCGTCCGGGGCCGGTCCCGAACCAGATGTTCCTCACTTTCAACCCTGTCGACGCATTTCACTGGGCGATCGTCGACCTGGTGCAGGGCAACCGCCCGGATGTTGCGGTGCATCATTCGACCTACAAGGACAATCCTTTCCTGCCGCAGGCCTACGTCGACACTCTCATCTCCCTCGAGACGAAGGACCGCAACTTCTATCGCGTGTACACGCTCGGCGAGCCGGGTATCCTTGAGAACATCATCTACTCGAATTACTCGGTCGAATCATTCGACATGTTTCCCGAGGTCGTCAGGCAGTTGGCGCCAAGCGCCATCGGCCTCGACTTCGGATTCAACGACCCGACCGCGATGATCGGGATATGGCTGCACGAGGGCGAGTATTACCTACACGAACTCCTCTACCGCAGCGGCATGACGAACAGGGACCTCATCGGCTGGATGCGCTCCGCCGGCATATCTCAGGGCGTCCCGATCCCCGCCGATTCCTCCCGCCCCGATCAGATAGAGGACTTGTGCAGGGAGGGGTGGAATGTCCATCCGGCGGACAAGAGGAGCGTGAAGGAGGGCATCGACTTCGTCAAGAGCCAACGCTTGCACGTCAGCGCCGAGAGCGTGAACTTGCTCAAAGAGATCCGCGCCTACAAGTACCGGGAGACGAAGGACGGGAGGATCTTGGACGAGCCGGCCGACTGGATGAACCATCTCATGGACGCGATGCGGTACGGCATGTACATGACACGACGCACTTCTCACGAGGGCAGCGAGGAGGAGCGAGCCTTCGCCAAGGGGGACATTCCTCTAATCTATTCGGAGGGCGTGCCCGACGTTCGTTTGTAATCGCTCCGTCTCTGATTGAAATATCAGCACTAGGGTCGCAACGCATGGCGCCAGCAGACGTGTCGGCGCTCATGAGAGGATACCATGGTAGACCTTAGAAAACTCGGAATCAAATGCGAGGCTGAATGGATTTTTGACAAGTTCAAGGACCCGACTGGAGTCGTCGCGGACGCTCTTGGTAAAGGGGCGGTCATGGACGCGGTCAAGCGCCATGTGAACGACGGGATGTGGGACGGTCCGAGGTTCATCGGCCGGGAGATCGCGAGCGGTCTTGAGTTCCAATCAGAGGAGGTCGCGTTCGGAAACCTCGGTCTGAACGAAGGATTGGGAGAGCTAATCGATCTCATCGCTGGGCTCGGCACCCCGAGCGCATGGAACGCAGCGAACGCCTATATCGGAGTAGGCAACTCGAACACAGCGGCGCAAGCGACCGATACCGACCTGATCGGAGCCTCAAAGCTCTACAAGGCGATGGACGGTTCATATCCGGCGAGGGCAGCCCAAACGATGAAGCACCGTTCGACCTTCGGCACAAGCGACGCGAACTGGGCCTGGGAGGAGTACACCCTCTCGAACACGAGCTCGGGGACCGGAAAGAACCTTCAGAGGAAGGTCGAGAGCAAGGGAACGAAGGCATCGGGAGAGACCTGGACCCTAGAGATACAGAACACGTTCTCTTAGGCGCTCCCTCTCGCCTTTGAGGGGGCGTACGAATGGTCGCGACATGGACCGAGGCGTTCAGCAGTTTCACTCCTGCCGGGACGGGATGGCAGAATTACGACCTGTTCACTAACAAGTCCGTCCCGAAAGGAGCAATAGCCTACATCGTCATCGCCTCGGTCAACGACGCCGCCGCCAGAACCGTCGGCGTTAGGACCGACGGCTCCGCCCTCAATCGCTATGTGAAACTGCACGAGAGCGAGGCCGGAGGAGCCTGCACCGCAGACTTCTATGTCAAGTGCGACGCCTCGACAGGACTCATCGAGACCTACGCCGACAATGTAACCGGAATCACATTCTATCTGCTGGGCTACTGGACCGGAACGGACTTCACGGAATTGTTCGCGACGATCTCTCCAACCACGGCCTCGACTTGGCAGGACAAGGACATCTTCACAAGCAACAGTGTTCCGAAAGGTTCAGTCTGTCAGGTGATGTGCAACAACAGAGTGGACGGGGCCGCTACGACTATGGGTGTGAGGACGGACGGTTCTGGCCTAAGCCGTTATCATGTCATCCACGAGGCAGAGAGCGCGACAGTCGAAACGACGGATGTTACCTCGTTCACCATGTGCGTCAAGTCCGACGCTTCGACGGGGATCATCGAGGTGTATGCGAGCAGTCTGACATCGGATGTCATCCTCCTTGGATACTTCGATTCTAAACTCACCTATGTCGAGAACTTCCAGACGGGAAGTGTCTCCGCGACGGGTTGGACCGATTGGGACTTGACCTCGTATCTCGACCAAGACGGACGAGTCGTCGAGGTCGTCTGCGGGAACGCCGCGACCGGGGTTGAATACGACTTCGGATGCAGGAAGAACGGGAGCGGCCTCGCCAGATATGTCTTGATTCACGAATCGGAGACGAACGGGGTCAATGGCTTCACGGCCCCGACGGAGACGGACGCGGGCGGGATCGTCGAACTCTATGCCAGCAATGCGGCGAGCGAATACTTCCGGTATGTCGGCTACTACAAGCCGACTGAGAAGGACGTCGTCGTTACCGACGCGATGGCCCTCTCCGAGTTCATCAAGACGAATCCGAACTATCTCTGGGTCTACGACTCGATTGGACTTTCTGACATTACGCTCCTTCCTTGGCTCATGGGAAAGGACGCTTCCGCGGCGACGGTCGCCACCAGCACCATGTCCACTCGTCCAGTCGGTCAGTGCATGAGGAGGAGGATTTGGTACTCGAATAACTATTACCGCTTCGCCGTCTGCGACCCGGTCAACAATCGTATCAGTCATCTTTCGAGTACCAACAAAAGTTCGTGGGGCAACACCGCCAACATCGTCGATTATTCCTACCTCGGCGACGGCTACTTTGCAGACTACATACCCGTCATTGCTGGCTATTCGGACTATTCTATCTGGGCGGTGAGCCCGACTGGTGCGGGTTCGACTTACTGTCGGTGGGCAAGAGGTCATTGCGAGAACAACGGGACATATCATAACACCGGGTCGGGGGATGCCTCGAAGTATTACAATGGGATTGCCGCAGGTGTCTGCCTTCCTCCTGACGGCTTGCCAGTCCTTGCTGTCCCGATAGCCGACGACGTCACAATCGGCTATTACTACAACTCATTAGGGGACGGGACTGGGACCTGGACCAACATGGCAGTTTATCATAGCGTAACCGCTCCCTATTTCGCCGTCGTCCGATTCGGCTCTGCTGGACGGAGGTTCATGTCGATCCGGGCGATCTCCGGCTCTCCGAATACTCTGATGACCATCGCCTACGACAACGGTTCATGGCTGACCGACTCGACTCTCTGCTCGAACCTTCCGAACCTCGCGTACTGGGCGGCTCTAGAATACGGGGGTGACATCTACGCTTGCTACTGCAAGTTCAACGGCTCGACCTACGATGTCATCTTCAGGAAGTGGACCTCGGCGGGCGGATGGGAAAGCGAGGTAACGGTTCGCGGAGGGTACGCCTCTGCGATGCCCTGCTCGATCGGACACGACCCGACGAACGGCTCAATGTATGTGATATGGGCGGAGGGAGCGAACATCTATGTCAAGCGGAGGACGAGCGGAGGGACGCTCTCCGACGCCGAATCACTCTGGACAATGGGAACGAATTATGTCGCCGATTCCCTCTCATGCTCGGACGCCGCAGGAGAGACGGGCGAGGTCGGAGTGACTTGGCTCGAAGGAACGAGCGGGTCTTGGACGATAAAGGCGGCATGGTTCAGGGTCGCACCAATCGCGAAGATCGTCACTGATGCACTCTACATTTCCGATGCGATCACCTCTCCAATGCACATGATTGCGACCGACTCAATCCTTGATACCGACTCAATACGGAAGAGCCCTGAGAATTGGATCATCAGTGAAAGTCTCGCCCTTTTGGAGTTCTCATTGAATTATGCTCCGGCCTATATGGAATGGGATACGAGCGACTATGGGTCGTCTAATCACCAGTACCCATGTTGCTATCAGGTCCACATATTCAGAGCGAAGGAGAGTTACGAGAGGAACTTCGTCTTCTGCCATGACGGTCGTTATTTCAAGCACACCTCATCCTCGAAATGGTATGGGACCGAAACCTCGACGACCTACTTCCTGATTGAGGATCACGGTGCTGGATTAGGCGACGATAAGAAGGACGACGCCTTCTGGGATGCGGTCAATCAGCGGTGGAGGACCGCGTTCTTAACGGGTCATACAGTCTACATCCGGACAGGGACTCCTGCTTATCCCGGATCACCTCCGGTCTATGTCTCATGGTCCGGGCAGACGAGCGCCTACACCAGCGCAGGGGAGACTCAAGACCTCGTATGTTGCGCCTACGCCGACTCGACATACTGGCTCGGACTACTGGAAACGAACGGAGGGAGCGACAAGTATCCGAAGGTCAAGAACTCGATGACTTGGGGCAGTTTCGGGAGCAACATAACAATCGACGCCACGAACGGCAACTGTTCCGCGTTCAGAATCCTGAATGGCGGCGGTCCGACGATGAAAACGACCTTCCTCTATGTGACTGGATCGGGAGCGGGGTCGTATATCCTTCGTGGGGCATATTACAATCAGGGGGTCTGTGTAATCGGCGCTATCTGCACAGACCTTTACAGTCCTGAGACTTGGGCGGCAAGTTCCGACGAGAAGGGGAATGTCTATATCGTATGGGCTTTCGGGTCGAGTGGTCAAGGAGTCAAATATGTCCGGATTAACAATGGGGCGGTCGGCACAATCAAGACAATCGCGACTTCCTCTGAAGGGTCTGGACGACCCTGGAGTTACCTCAGAGTTGCGACCTCGGTCGATAAGAGGATTGACCGACAACTCGTAATCTACTCTTGGCTTGATGATACGGGTTATGCGGCGATATTTTATGTGGGGATGACCGGAGAAGCGCCTTACACGGGGAAAACGAATTTCGGGTCATGGGCAACTGGATATTGGGCTTATATCTCCGCCGAGCCGAACTGCGGAACCTACGATGTTTGGGTTTCAGCAAAGCATAGTGCCTACGGCAATTACTCCTATCTTCTCAATCTCCCGCCCGTCGTTCAGAAGTCGGGGACAGATTCGATAGGACTGGCAGATATCGCAAATCTCGTTCAGGCTGTTGCTCAGATAGTCTTGGACGCGATTGGTCTAGCGGACCTCCCGCTAGTCGGGAAGGATTTGACGAGCACCGCAGATGTCATCGGACTCGTTGATGCGATCTTCAGGGGAAAGGAGGTTGTCGAGACTGACTCAATCGGAGTTGTGGATGTCATAAATGTCCTCAGGAACATGTCCATCTACATAACTGATGCCCTGAGTCTTTCAGACGAGGCTCCGATTCAAAAGTTCAAGACGACGCTCGACTCGATTGAACTCTTGGACGCAGGGACGAGGGACAAGGCGTTGATCGAGATCGAGAACCTGCTTCTTACCGATGCAGTCTTTCGGGGGAAGGAGGTCATTCAGACAGATTCGATTGGGCTTACTGAGAGTCTGTTCAAACTCCTGACCGGACTCGTAATCGAGTCGATTGGCATCTCAGATGCAGGACTCAGGAACAAGCCATTCATCCCGATAGCAGACTCAATCGTCGTCGATGACCAAGGGTTCAAGGTCCGTCATATCACCATCAGCGAATCGATTGGCATGGATGATGGACCGAGGACCGACAAAGACCTGACCGTTGCCTCGGAGAGCATCATTCTATCCGACCAGATACTTCGGGACAAATTGCTCATCGTCATCATGGATGCCCTCGCTCTCGACGACATGAAACTCGTCAACAAGACCAACTTCGTATTGGATACTCTCAATCTGCTCGAGTCCGTCTTCGCAGGAAGGCAGATCGTCGTAACTGACGGAATCTCCTTGACCGACCTCGATCTCGCGGGTAAAGCCCTCAAGATCATAGAGGCGATGATGCTCAACGATCAGGAACTCATCAATAAGGGACTGATCGGATACGATTACTTTGGCTTGAGCGACACAGAATTCCGAGACAAGGCTATCATCATTTTAGAGTCAACGGGTCTGCTAGATGAGGACCTACGGCCCTTGCGCTCGATACCGATAGATGACAACCTCTTGCTCGCAACGGAGGTCCTAGCCCTCACGAAGGCCCTGCTTTCGCAGGATAACATCGCTCTCTCGGAAGTGGTCATCCGCGTTCGGACAGGGATACAGGTCCTCCTCAGATTGAGAGGAGAGTTGACCGCCGCCGATATCAAGGGAGAGCGTCGGGACGGGGACTTCGAAGGCGAGACCGAGAAGAAGGTCATTCAAGGACGGGAAACTAAGAAATACTGGCAACGAGGACTAAAGGAGTAGGGAGGCAAGCGATGGTATTGACGGGACAGGATATTGAGGACATGGTAGCGGGAGACAACTGCGACATCGAGATCGAGATCAACAATCCCGATGGAACGGACGTCGATCTGACAGGAACGACGATCGCGTGGTACCTCAAGGAGAGTGCGGATTCTCCTGCCGCCTTGATAACAAAGACGACCGCAGATCCATTGGAACTTGAGATCACCGACCCGGCTCATGGCCTATGCGTTGTCCATCTGGTCCCTGACGACACCGACGACCTAACACCGAACAAGTATTTCCACGGAACAAGGATCGTGCAATCCACGGATGAGGTCTACACCGTTACGACCGGCTACATGACCATCCTGCCGAAATTGGAGTGATGACATTGCCAAAAGAGACCAACACAAAGGCGGGGAAGAAGGTCGCGACCGTCGAGGAAGGCGTCGTCTACGTCTCGGCGGCCGGGACCTATTATGAGAAGCCGCGGATCGACGCCGACAAGATCAGAGACAGCATCGGCAACAATTATCTGAAGGAGCCGATCGACCGCCTGCAGCATCAGATCTTCGGGGATGATCTCGACATCGAGGTCATAGACAAGAACGGAGGGCCGGACGAAAAGATAGCGGCCCGTCTCTGGCAGATGTGCGAGCAGAACGACGTCAACCTTTGGAGCGCGACGAGGGTCGGCTGGAAGGACACGGTGCACTGGGGCCCGGCGCTCTTCAATCCCGTCTGGACGAAGGTCGACCCCGCGACCCTGGAACCCGTCGCCGAGGGCTCGGCGGGCGGGGAATATTGGCTGCAGAAGCTGCGCCGTCTTCCGCCCGAGACCTTCAGGCAGGCGCCGCCCGGCGTGCAGTACACCTATTCCGAGATCCTGCCCGGCATCATACTGAACGATGCGAAGCAAGTGGAGTTCTGGCAGATGCAGGACCCGTTGTCGCTCGAGCCGAAGCAGGTGAAGGACGTCGTCATGGTCAAGGATCCCTCGAGTACCGAGCTCGCCGGCACGAGCGCCATCCTGTCGCTCGTTCCGCTCGTCACCATGCTCAACTTCAGCTGGCAGGCGCAGATGCAGAAGGTGAACCGCGTCGGGGCGCCGATCATGTTCATCAAGGTCACTAATCCCGTGATTAACAAGGCGCAGAAGCGGGACGACATCGCGTATGCGAACGAGATCCTCAAGAACTGGGGGAAGGGATCCGCGTACCAGCTGCGGGACAACATGGAGATCGTGATGCTCGACTACAAGGAGAGCGAGGTGGCGCTGAACACGATCGAGATCCTCCGCAACCGCATCCGCGATTATTTCTCGCCGAATCAGCCGTTGCAGAAAGAGGGGAACTTGATCGGGGGCAACGCCGCCGCCGAGAAGCAACTCTACGACTCGTACATCAAGGCGCAGCGCTTCTGGATCGAGGACCAGTTCGAGAAGCTGCTGCAGGTCTATCTCGACGCGAACAACTTCGAAGGCTACACGGTCAGGATCCACATCGGCTCGACGACGCTCGGCGTAGGGGACCTCGAGGTGAAACAGGCGCAGGTGGGATGGCAGACGCGCGTCCTCACGGTGAACGAGGTCCGCGCGAAGCTTGGGGAGCTCGCATTGACCGACGAGGAGATCGCCGCGATGATCGAGGAGTGGAAGAAGGTCACGCCGGAGCAGCCTGCCACATCGCCCTTCGGATTCGCAGGGATGCAATCCTGCGGTTTCAAGGCGCATTCGCCGACGCCCGAGGAGAGGGCGCTCGAGGAGGACCTGCACGCGATCTACGAAAAGGGAGCGAAGAAGGTCATCGCAGCGCTGCAGAGCGAGAGGACGGGATCCCCTTGAAGCAGTACGCGATGAAGATCCTCTGCTCCGCCTGCGAGGGCAAGGGATACGTCGACCCGCCCTACGGGACGGGCGCGACCGCTGCGATCACCTGTCCTTGCTGCGGTGGGAGTGGCACGCAAGTCGTCGAAGTCCGGGAGGAGTGAGTTGGACGCGAACACGAAGAGCGCGATCGAGCGCGCCCTCGCGGAGCTGCGGCGGGATCTCATAGCTCTGTTGCAGGAGGGCGCGGCGAAGTCCTACCTGCTCGGCAACCTTGCGGCATACATGTCTCTAGGACTGCGTCCCGAGGACGCGGCGGCAGGCGGCGACGACGCCGAAAGGGCATCGGTCGCCTACGCTCAGCGATATCGTGACCTGCTCGTGAACGAGGGCGCTTCGATTATCAAGGGAAAGAAGGTCACATGGCTCGGCGACATGAGCGAGAAGGAGCGGTCCGCGATCTACGACATCATTCAAAGCGGCTTGGATGAGGGGAAGGCGACGGGCGTCAAGGAGAGCGGTGTCGGGACGTATCCTAAGGATTCCATCGCCGCAGATTTGCAGAAGTACTTCGGTCAGCGCAAGTCGCATGCGTCGATGATCGCGAGGAGCGAGACCGGCAGGATCCTCAACGTCGGCAGTCTCGAGCGCTTCATCGCCGCCGGCCTGCGAAAGGTGAAAGTGTTCGATAACGAGGGTCCGAATTCCTGTGAGGCGTGCAGACTGGCGAACGGCCAGGAATGGGACATCGAGTACGCCATGGTGAACGAGCTCGAGCACGGCAACTGCGTCAGGGCCTTCGGTCCGATCGTCGAATATTGAGATTTCGCCGGCGCAACTTGCGATTCCATTCTCCCTTTCCGATTGAAATATCAGCCCTGTCTCAACTGAATCAATGCGAGCGACTGCTCTAGAGTACCGCTGCGAGGTGCGCTGATGCCATATCCGAATGAGCATTCGGCACGCGTTCGCGACCCGGGAGATTTTCAGGAAGACTCGCTCCGCCGGATCCGCCTGCCGGACAGCGATGTCTGGGCGATCATCGGACGGCTGAAGGGCGAGACGAAGACGACCATCCAGGCATACCGATTCCCGAAAGACAAATTCACCGCGGCGGAGGCGAAGGCGTGGCTCAAGAAGAACGACATCACCGACTACTCTTTTGAAGAGGCGAGCGCAGAGCAAAACAAGGTCCACGATGCCATCCTCCAGACCTTGGACCGCAAGGTGGGTAATACCTATCTCACCGTCGAATCCTTCGCGGCATCCGTCGACAGATGGGAAGGCATCCCGCTCATTTTCGCAGAGGATCATGCCGATCAGATCAAACTCTCGAAGGACCTACTCGCAGAGATCGAGAGGATCGGGGGCCGCCTCGTCGGTGCCGTATCGAATCCGAGGGTCGAGACGACCGGGCATCCGCGCCTGATGGGAGAGCTTGATTTTGAGGATGAGGAGGCGGATCGGCTCTGGGAGGAAGGTAGGCTTTCACACTCCACCGCTTTCGCCTGCAATGTCGATGACGAGCGCAGGACGGTCGGACCGGTCGAACCGAACCATATTCTGCTTTTCAAGGAGGATGAGCAGAATCGGCCGGGCGATCCTGGCGCGTTCATCCTCAACAAGGCGGTTGAGATGGGAGACCAGGAGGAGGGCATGGAGTTGATCGACAAACTTAAGCGCTGGGCCGTTCGGCTGGTCTCGTACCAGGGGCGGTCCTCGGATAGGAGAACGTCAGAAGGGAATGGAGAAACGACCATGAACGAAAAGGAGTACGAGCAGAAGCTCGCCTCGGCGCAGAAGGAGACGGAAGAACTCAATCACAAGCTCGCCTCCAAGGACGCCGAGGTGGGCAATCTGCGGGACGCGATCAAGGCGAAGGACGCCGAGATCGCGAAGGTGCAGGGAGAACTCGCGGCCTTCAAGACGAAACAGGCAGACGAGAGATGGGCCGCGATGAAAGCGAAGTGCCCTCCGGGACTTGTGCATGCGGACAAGGAGAAGGAGACCAGGGCCCTCTACGAAGGTAACAAGGACGCCTTCTACGAGCAGCTCCTCGGCTTCAAGCAGAAGTCTGGGACAAGAGAGGAGGGCTTGGCCTTCACCGCGGGCAGCGGGGCCAGCACGGATGTCGACGCCGAATTCGCCAAGTTGGGAGTTCCTATGATCGAGATCCTGGACAAGAGAGCAAGGAGAGAGTGAGCACATGACATCGGGAGATCTGAAAGGAGAGTGCATCGTTCTCGAGGTGACATCGGGTATCGCCATCGTGAAGGGCGACGTTGTTCACCTCGAGAGCGACGGCTTCTGGGACCCTGTCACGACTGCCGACTGTGGTACGTTCGGCGTGGCTTTGGATGGGGCCTCAGGGGCGGCGGAGTTGGTTCGTGTCGTCATCAAAGGTCCTGTCGAGGTCAAGGCGACCGCGGCGGCGATTGCGAAGGGCGCTCTGGTGATAGCCGGCACGACCGGATTCGTCGCGGATGCGGGAACGATAACCGAAACGACTGTCGCGTACACTGTCGTAGGGACAGCGTTGACGGCGTTCGCAAGCGGTGGTCAGGGGACCATCTATGTCGGGGTGATGTGAGATGGGCGGAATGACAACAGCAACTGACATCTCTGGCAGTCTTGACGCCAAGAACATCGTTCTGGGCGTTCTGCAGAAGCAATTGGAGATCTCGGACCTGGTGAAACTCGCGGTCCAGGTCTCGGTCCCAGAACTGACGGCGACGATCCCGATCCAGTCGATCCCGGAAGGTGACGAGGATCTGAAGGAATGGGAGTACGGTCTGGTCGCAGGGTCCGATTTCACCAATGTGTCCTTCGATCTGAAGAAGGACCGGGTGAAACTCGGCGTGAGCGACGAAGCGCGGTACAAGTCAAAGGCCGGCGATCCGCTTGCGCTTCAGAAGACCGCATCGGCCTCGAGGCTGGCGTACATTCTGGACAAGAAAGTCGTAACTGCTTTGCAGACGAGTCCTCAGACAGGTGCGGCAGTAGCGGTCTGGAACGCGGGGCATCCCCTCGCGGACATCGGAACGGCAATCGCAGCGTGCAGGCCGTTCAAGGCCGACTTCTGCATCATGACCCCAGCGGTATGGGCGATCTACTGCGGCAACGCGGACATAACTGGGTCAGGAAACCTCGGGGCGGCTGAAAAAGCGGGAGCTCTCGTCAAGGTGCCGGGATACAACATAGACATCTTTGTCTCCTCGTTCCTGACCGCGAAGACCGTCATTGTCGGATGCTCACAGGCTCCGGCGGTGGCATACGGCGTCGGGCCGGTCAAGGTGCGGCAGGAAGACAAGATGGAAGGCGGCGAGGTCTGGCAGATCGATGTGTTCAGGCAATGCATCGCACCGATACTGAAGACATCCGGCAACCTCAACATGGCAGCCTACGTCTTGACGGCCGTCATCACCTAAACCCTTTTTGCGATACTTTTTTCGCAACGCCCCAGCGCCGGGGGAAGTCCGGCGCAGACTTTCATCAGGTGGCGACATGACGGTCACGGCAGCGATGATTACGGAGATATCACCCTTCGAAGTGGACGACGAGAAGGACTTCACGAAGGCCGTCTTCTCACGCCTCAGCGCGGTCGCCAAAGCGATCCTCGACAAGGAGGATCCCGGCCTGGATTCCACCCTCTTCGATCACGCCCACGCTCTTCTCATCTGTCATCTCTACGAGTCGGTCGCGCTCGGACGCGGGGCGATGAAGAGCGAGAGCATCGGCGACTATTCCTATTCAAAGGAGTCCGGAGCGACTTCGTATCTCATCGAGTACCGCTCGGTCCTCCTACTGCAATCAGGACCCTCTGCCAGCTCCGACACTGTCGAGGAGCAGAAGCGGACCGACCATGCAATGGCTGCGATGCAGCTCGATCAGTCCGCGACCCCGAAGTACACGAGCGAGGAGGAGGACATCGAGTGAGCGTTCAGGGCTTTTTCAATCAGACGGTGCAGGTCGCGGCGAGGACAGGATTCTCAGGGGCGAGGCCGACATATGGCGCACCCGCAAGTGTCGCCGCCCGCGTCGAGTTTCGCCGGCGAATGACGATCGCGAAGGACGGTCAGCAGGTCGCGTCGACCGCCCGGATATATCTCAGCCCTGATACTGAAATCGCCGTGACGAGCCAGATAACGCTCCCCGATTCCAGCAAGCCGGAGATCATCGACGTCGGCACGGTCTACGACGGATGCGGGATCGCGATCTACAAGGTGGTGTACGCCTGATGCCTGGGATCTTCGTGCAGATCGGAGTGGAAGGCATCGACAAGGTCCTCGATCAACTCGGGCCGAAGCTAGAGAATGCGATCGTCAAGGGAGCGATCGAAGGCCTCCGGGATACAGGGCTCGAGATGGAGACCGAGATGAAGGGCGAATGCCCGCACAAGAGCGGACACCTGCGGAGGAACATCAAGGCCGAGGAGCCGGAGGTCGAAGCGTGAAGATCGTCATGCGGATCGTCTGCCCGGTCACCTATGGGCCGTACGTCCACGAGAATCTCCAGGCGAGGCACGATCCCCCGTACGGGCAGGGGGGCAAGGCGAAGTTCATGGAGGATCCGGCGAATCGGATAGCGCCGACAATCCCCGCCCGCATCGCGGAGCGGATCGCTACGGCGATCGAGGAGGCGGTCGGATGATGTTGAGTGAGATGGCAGTGTACCTCAAGGACAAAGGCGTCGGCACGGTCGACACGGATATCTTCGTCGGCTTCATGCCGGACAGTCCCGAGAGTTGCGTCTGCCTCTACGAGTACGCCGGTAAGATCCCCATATGGACGCATGACGGCAAGAAGCTCATGAGACCGGGACTGCAGGTCGTCGCGAGAGGCAGTGTGTATTCGACAGTGAGAGCAAAGCTGCAGGAGATCGAGGATCTGCTCGACGGCATCACGAACACGACAATCGGCTCGACGTTCTACCTGAGCATCTGGGCATCGCAGTCGGTCATACCGATGGGGTGGGAGAAGAATCTGGTCAATGTCAGTCAGAATTACGGAGTGGAACACAGGAAGGAAGATTAGGAGATGAGGAGGTAAACATGGCAAGCGAAGGGAAAAGCGCCTTCGGCGTGATGCTGAAGCGCAATGGGACCAAGATAGCGGAGATGATGAAGGTCGGCGGCGTGGAACTCACTTCGGGCGAGATCGACATGACGAGCAACGACTCGCCCTATGGCTTCAAGGAGATCGCGCAGGGACTGAGAGACGCCGGATCGGTAGACATCGAGGGCAACTTCATCCCGGGGGATACGGACGGGCAGATAGGCCTGAACGCGGACTACCTGGCCGGAACGATGCAGTCGTTCACGATAGACTTCCCAGCGGCCTTGGCGACGCAGTGGTCGTTCACGGCGTTCGTCAAGAACCTGAAGATCTTCGGGTCGGGCGAGGAGAAAGTCTCGTTCTCGGCTACGGTAAGGATATCCGGAAAGCCGACCTTGAACCTGACATACTCGGCCGGGTTGACGACGCCGTTCATGACCTGGTCTACCGGTACTCTAGTTCCGGCGGCAGCGCAGGCAATCCTCGAATACGTGCTCGAGGTCGCGACCGGGACGGCGACCGTTACGGTGACGCCGACTGCGACATTAGGCGTCATCAAGGTCGATGGTAATGTTGTTGCGTCCGGCGTCCCATCAAGTGCGATCGCATTAGGCGCCCCAGGAAGCGTGACAGACGTCACCATCGAGGTCAAGGAAACCAGCAAGATTGCGAAGACCTACACCATCCACGTCGCAAGAGCGGCGGCCTGAGGGGGATCGGATGCCTAAGAAGGAAGAGAAATTCGACCCCCGTCTGAGGCAGTTCCACTTCGACCTGAACGCCCTCGTGCTCTGGGAGGAGAACACTGGTCGGACCTACGAGCAATATGACGAGAAATCGATGAAGGACTTGAGGATGCTCGTCTGGTGCGGCATGAAGATCCAGGTGCCGGACGTCACGCTCGAGCAGGTCGGCTCGATGCTGACGATGAAGAATGCAGCGGCGATCAGAGCCTTCGTTGACGAGATGATCACTGGGGCGAGGCCGGAGGCGGAAGCAAAAAACGCGACACCCCGACCGACTGGATGAGCATCTGGTCGTTCGGGCGCGTCGAACTCGGGCTGAGCCGGGAGGAGATGGGACGGCTCACTCCCCGCGAGTACCTCGCACTGCGCCGGCGATGGAGGGAGAAGGAGGCGCGCGATGACCGGCGTGCGGCGCTGCCAGTGTGGGCCCTCGCGAACATCTTCCGGAACGAGAAGAAGAAGTCCGTGCCCTACAAAATCGAGGAGTTCATGCCGCATTACGATAGTGGAAAGGAGTCCGGGACGGGAAGCCAGATGAGCCCGGAGCAGATGCAACGGATGGTCTTGAGCCTGCACGCTGCCTTCGGCGGCACGAGGGAGGGCTGAACGTGGTCGAGCTCGAAGGCATCAACATCCCGATCAAGGTCGACGCCAGCGGGGTCTCCGCGGGCCTGCAGCAGGCGGGTACCGAGGTCAAGAAGTTCGGGGACGAGGTGAGCGGGACCGCTGGGACCGTCAAACAAAGCGGCACGGAGATGGAAGGTACCTTCAAAGGGACCGCCTCGACGGTCAAGCAGAGCGGATCAGAGATGCAGGGCAGCTTCAAGGGCATGGCCCTCAGCATGAGCCAGACGGCGACCTCCGCTTTTTCCCTGTATCAATCCTTCGACAACATCGAGAAGAAGCAGTATGCCGTCGAGAAGGCGAACCTCGCCGCGAAGAGGGCGACCGAGGCGGTCGATCAGGCTCAGAAAGATTACAATGAGGCGGTCGAGAAGTACGGAGCGGATTCGGCTCAGGCACAGGACGCACTCGACAAACTGAATCTCTCTAAGGAAGCCGCGGAACTCTCCGACGAGCGCGCGAGAATCTCGCAGAACAATCTGAACGACTCGATGATGATGGCCGGTCTGACGGTCATCCCTGCCGTCGTCAGCGGCATCGACGGCATGGGCAAGATGTGGAAGAACTTTCAAGGGATGGACATCGGAAGCACGCTCGGGAAAGTTAAGGAAGGCCTGACCAGTCTCGGCAGTGACAAGGCCGGCCTGCTCTTCTCCGTCGGGGCCGGCGTCGGAGCTCTGGGCCTCATATTCGCCGCGTTCACTTCAAAGAGCCCGGAGGTGAAGCTCGCGTGCTCCATCATAGGAGGAGCACTCGTAGCTCTCGCGGCCAAGCAATGGATAATGAACATCGCGGCGACCTACGGACTCGGCCTGACGGGCGCAGGACTGATCTTCATAGGGGTTGCGGGGGCCGCTGCCGCAGCTACATACGTGTTGTCAGAGATGTATGGAGCGAAGGCGGAGGCGCCGCCTGAGGCCCCAGCGGCCCCCCCAGCGGCCGCCGGAGAGGTAGGCGGAGCTACCGTAGCCACAGCCCCGGGAGGCGAAGCGGTACAAGGCGCCGAGTACACCGGTCTCGCAACGAGTTATCTGACCATCCCCGCCGGAACCGTGGATTGGGAGCGTTGGCAGCAGGCGCGATCATATCCCGAAATCGAGGAAGCGAGCAAGTGGCCCTCGGACGCCGTATTCAAGCAGATAGGAGAAAATGCCTGGCTCTCCCGCCACGGCAACGTCCTGACGAAAGAGCAGGTCTACATGATGCTCGACATTCCTACGATCGGGAGTATCGGAAGCGCGGCTCTGGCAGCCGATTGGGCCGACATATGGAACGAGGAAGGCATGAGGCTCAACGCGCATCTCAGACCGCCGTTCTACCGTTTCTACGGCGAGAGCGGCTGGGCGATCACGCCACACCTCGCGGTGGTAGCCGAGAAGGGACCGGAAGTAATGCTCACCGAGTCCAGACTCGACGATCTCGCCGAGCGGCTCGGAGGCGTGGGCGGAGGCGGCAACACTTACATTTTCAACATCAACGGAGCGAAGGACGTCGACCTGATCATGAACGAGCTCGCGCAGAAGATGCGGTACAGGGGCGTGGGGCATTGACCGTCAAGTTGAAGATCGGCGGGACGATCCGGCACGCGCTCGCCGGCACGATCAACGTCGTCGAGCGGCTCAAGGGGCAGAATACCGCGAGGTTCAAGATCAGGGAGGCGCTGCCCGGGACTTCCTTCACGCGAGGGCAGGAGGTCATCATCTACGACGACGCGCGGACCGAGTCTGTCCTCGTGACTATAGATCCTCTGACGCAGATCGGACCTCCCGGACTGATATGGGTGTACGAGATTAACAACGGGTTTGTCACAGCAACCAGCATCGTCATGTCAACCAGTCAATGGAAAGAGGGGACTTTCGAAGTCATCTTCAATGTGCGCGAGGCGGGAGAGTTCACAGACGCTTGGCCGGGTCTCGCGGTCGCGGCAGACGGGGGAGACACCCTTGGTATCAACATGGCTATCGGAAGGGCGACGATGGATGACCCAGTCCGATTCAAGATTCATGTCTTCTCCTACATCGGCGGAAACCAATATCAGGCAGACCTATACAGCGATGTGGCCTTCGAGTTCTCGTCGGCCACTGCCTATCGGCTCACCGTCACCTGGGATTACGATGACGTCGGCACGACGACCTGGAAATTCTACATCAACGGCACGCTCCATGACACCGACACAACCTCCGGCACTGCCTTGACCAACAGCGGCCGTATGCTTGTCGAGAACGGGTACTTCCCGTTCCCTCAGGCGAGCCAATATACATCAGATGTCCGACTATGGGAGGTCGCACGTCTCGAAGCGGCGATCGACGCGGACAAGTTCGAACGGCTCGTCGGGGACGAAGCGTTCCTGCTCGCCTACTGGAAGTGCGACGAGATGACCGGGACGACTGCCTTCGATTCCACCGCAAACAATTATGATGGCATCTTCACCCCGTACGAGGAGGCCGGCGACCTTCCGGGATGGGGATTCTCGAACGACCCTTGGACGGACGAATACCCGCTCGAGGACGCGATCGAGTATCAGGTCAAGGATTACCGTTACTTCGGCGGGAGGATCGAGAAGGTGGAGACGACGAAGCTCTCCAACAACGTGATCGAGAGCGACCTGTCGTGCCTCGGCTTCGCGGAGGTCTTCGACCGCCGCCTCGTCGCAGGGAATTACTCGAGCAAGGTGGCGGCGCACGTCATCTGGTCTCTCTATTGGCTTTACCTTTCGACCGAAGCCATCGGCGTCTACACGATCCCGGAAGGAGCGGGGATCGGCAGCGCCGGCTACAACTACTGCACCATGCGGAAGGCGCTGGACGAGATCGTGAAGCGCGGCGATTACCTCTGGCGCGTGGATATGTACAAGGAGCTCAGGTACGATCAGCGCGTCGACAAGCCCGCGCCCTTCGGCATCGACAGCGGCACGCCGACGAACTACTTCGATTTCGACTGCAAGACGTTGAAGGGTGACTACTACAACAAAATCAGGGCGCACATCCGCGTGCTCGTCGGGGCGGACTACGTCGACTACTTCATCATCGCGCAGGACGACGCCGAGATCGCCGCGCGTGCGGCTGCCGAAGGCGGGAGCGGCATCTACGAGCACTACGAGGACCTCGCGCAGGTGCAGACGGTGCAGCAGGGGATATCGATCGTCCTCGCGATGCTCGATCGTGCGACGACGATCGGGCAGGACGTCAGCTACAAGACGTTCGAGCACGGGCTGAGGCCCGGGATGCTGCAGCCCATCTACCACGAGGACTACGACGTCGACGATGATTTCACCATCGAGTCCGTCACGACGGAGCAGGTCGAAGGTCACATTCAATATAGCATCCTCGCGACGACGGCGAAGACGAGCCGCGAGGCGGTGGACCTCCTCTACGACTACGTCGAGGAGAAGAGCAACTTCAAGCCGGCGTTCATATCGCTCGGCTCGATCGAGGCGGAGGGATTAACGGTCGAGGACGGGGTCGTCTGCGGCGACGACATCGTGGTGGAGGTGGGAGATATCCCATGAGCAAACTCAAGGTCATTCTGCTGCGCCTCGGGCGCAGGCTATCCCATAGGTCGGGCGTGAAGGCGGGCATCAACGTGGTCGTCATCCTCGGGGACAAGAAGACGGGCGAGCGCACGGTCTTGGCGACACACAATATGGTCGTGAACGCGGGGCAGAATCTGATCAGGGATCTGCTCGCCGGCGACACGGCCGACGCGATCACGCACATCGGATATGGCCACGGGACGACCGCGCCGGCACTGACCAATACGACCCTCCAGGACGAGGAAGCGCGGTACGAGATCACGACGCCCTGGACGAAATCGACCGGCGAGGCGCTTATCGAGCATTACCTCGAAGCGGGCAATCTCGGGATCCTGACCGAGGCGGGGCTTTTCACGGCCGCATCGTACGGGACGATGTATGCCCGGGCGACATTCGCCGCGGTGACGAAGACGGAGGACAAATATTTGCAGACGTCGTGGACGCTGTGGTGGAACGACGATTCGGAGTGAGAATATGCCTGACGATGAGCTGCTGGCAAGAATCGACGAAAGGGTGAAGACGATTTTCAGCGAACTGACGGAGATCAAGGAGGACTTGAGAGAGATCAAGGAGAAGATGGGCGTCTGCCCCATGGGACCGGAAGCCCACGCCGACGTCGTCAAGGACATCAAGGATCTGAAGCAGGAGCAGGACGAGCTCCGCGGCGGGCGGCGCATGGCGTACATCATCGCCGGCGGCATCATCGCAGTCGCGGGGATGATTGTCGGCTTCCTCGCGTAGGTTTCGCCGGCGCAACTCTCCGGCTAAGTCGTTTATATCAGCGTACCGGTCGAAGTCTCAGGTATTGCAATGCCGGAGATAACAGCATTAATCATCGCGGAGGTCGTGGTGGCCTCATTCATCGCGATGATAGTGAGGCTATGGGACGAACCCGCCACCACGATTTTCACGAGGGGCGGATTGCTTGAGGCGGGCAAGGTCCTCTTAGCCGCATTGATAGGCGTCTCTCTGGTCATGTGGGCTTTGCTCGAGGAAGGCATCGACCCTGCCAGCCTGGTCATCTTTGCATCGCTCGTCGGTACGGGGACGCTCGGCATGGAGGGGGTCAGGGCACTCATAACCGCATACAAGAAGTTCAGCGTTCCGCCGAGCAGCCCCGGGCCGCCGACATAGACGCCAAACCCTTTCTCATTTCCCTCTTTCCTCCCCTTTTTTTTTAATCACTGCGAGACTCAAGTATCAGCCTCCCGTCGGCATTCTCATGGACGACAATGAGTCGAGCATCGAATCGCTGTACCGACGCGCGAAGGAGTCCTTGCTGAAGCGCGGCGTCGTCGTTAGGTCGTCTCACCTCGACGCGCTTGAGCCGACGGCGAAGGAGCATCTGATCGCGCTCCTGTGGCGGATGGAGGATTACCTATGACGCAGGCCTACCCTCATGACAGCGAGGTCGTTCCTTATCTCGTCGCGATCATCATCGGGAGTTGGATAACGTTCATCGTCGTGGTCGCGCGCCTCGTCGGCACATGACGTTCAAGACGTCGCGCTGATTATAACCCATGTCCAGATTATCTATTCCTGGTAATCTCCCGCAACTCCTGCACCGAATATTCTGCCCCGAGCCTAAGATCCGATCCCGAGACGCCCGTACTTTCAATCCTGATCTTGTCGGTTGTCGTAACCTTGCCAAGGAGTCCCCCCGGACCAAGGAAAGCTACATCGGTCCATCTTTGCACGGCAACCACGGGAATCGCCAGAATTCCCCGGCAATGCGGGCAACGAAAATGATACAAGGTCGCTTTCAATTTGAATTGCATGGCTCCTTCCCATCCCGGACGGACTACCTTGCAGAAAGGACATCTCGGCAGGTTCTTGTCGATCCAATTTCGGGGGGTACTTCCGACAAATCCCTTCGGCCTGGAGAACTTCATCCTTGATATCCTGTCATCATAATAGACAGCTCCAATTTGACCTGGGATCGGATTCTTAGAGATCCCCTCTGACCTCCTGAGGGTCTTCATGCGGTGGCCGCACGTCTGGCATGTTTCGGCTTCGATCGGGACCCAACCCCCGCAGTTCGGACACTCGACGACTTTCATCCTTTCCTTCTCCCTTCCCCACGATTATCATTCGGGCCCTAGGGGATATTACTTTCGCTCACCCCTCCTCTGCCCCTTTACCTTCTCATCGGCTAGTTCTCCCTGCCTCAATCGAACGCATCGATCTCTATGGAGATCCTGAGAGGCAGGGGGGAAGTGTGCGATGGAAGACGACATACGATTGGAGAAGGGGTTCGAAGCGGTCCTGCGCGAGATCGTCGCGACGATCGGGCCGGACCTCGCGGAGCAGTGCCCGGCGGTCCTGACGCTCGATCGCGCGTTGGAGATCCTCAAGGAGACGAGCAACGACGAGATCGCGATCGAGCTCGGCATACGATCGGCGGGGCCGTGGAAGTGCCCGTGCCAGAGACGGAAGGACTGATCGATTGGATGCCATATGACAGCCATATGGCATGCATATGACATACACTTGACATTCATCGAGACTTAAGTATAGCTTAAGCCATTATAAAAATCTGGGTCGATGCCCCGTTGCGGGGGAAATCAAGGGTGCCAAGAATGGGGACTATTATCGGTGCGATATTGGGGACCAACATTGGGGACTATCCCTGGTAACAAATGGCCAGTGCCTCATCTTGTAGCCCCTAATAACGGCGTTAAGTCCGTCGCAGTTCGTCTTCGACCTTCGCGAGGAGTTCGGCGACGCGGCGGCCTTTGGGAGTGAGTTCGACGATCTTCGTGAAGGGGCGCTGCTTACGAGGCGTCTCCTTGACGAGGCCAGCGTCGATAAGGGTCATGATCCTCCGCATGAGAGTGGCATTCGAGAGAGAGACGGCCTTGTAAAGTTCGCCCTTAGGGGTCGCCCCCGTCTCACGCAACTTCAATAGGATCTGGATTGCGAACTTTTCCTCAAGGACAGCGAAGTCCACACTTTTAAATTTCACATATTAAAAATTTTAATGGCAGTATATAAACTCTTCTGGCTAATTGCTGGTTTTAAAACTTACAAATCTTTATATCCTCCTCTGCGCATTTAGGTTGTAACCGTTACAAGTTACATCTGAGGAATCACATGCCAGAAGTTCTACAGACATCAAAGGTCAGCAGCATTCTCACGGCGTCGATCGGCCGCGAGGTGATGGAGTACCTCGGCGCCCAAATCGGCGATCACATCATGTTTTACAAGGGCGACGACGGCCGAATCTATGTCGAAAAGGTGAGACCCAATGGTTGATCATCAAATTGACCGTGCGCTCCCGGGGCTGACACCCATCCTACCGGGAGCGCTTCACAATGAAAGCGGAGCCGGGGACCTTCTCCAACTTCCCCACCGTATTGTTGGTACATTCTCTCGGCCCGCTTTCGCCTCTGACAAGCCGGCCGGCGAGTCAATCCTCCTTGCATCGGAGAGGTTCGACAGTTCTTCCTCTCCGATCGAACCCGGCCGGCTCATCCCTGTCATTCATTTTGTCCAGTGTACGGGAGGGAAGACATCATGGAATCAACATCGACACAAAAAGAAGTCGCCAAAGCGAACATGATCATCGAGATGGTCCACAGGCAAGAGGACGATCCCGAGAAATGTTCGGCTGAGTTGGGCGAAGCCTCGAACAGGTGGAAGATCTATTTCAACATCCACGACGAGGAGAAGATCAAAGCGATGATCGAGGAGGTCAAACACCTCCAGGACTACGCGGTCGAAATCGGCGCGGCGCCTGGACCGAAACCGCCGAAGCAGGTCAAGGGCAAGGCGAACGAGGAGGCGGTGTCGTGATGCGGAACGAGGACGAGATCTACCGGCGCATCATCAAGCGCCTGGAGTCCGCGAACGACCCGACGCAGTTCGACCTGGCGAAGAAGATCGCGCATGCGTTCGCGGCGGATGAGCTCAAGTGGGTGCTCGGGCTGAAGGAGGACTGAGCATGCTCCAAGCATCAGGCTATCTGGTCCTGAGAAGGAGCGGATGGAGACTGTCGGCGCGGTGGCTGAAGACCAAGCCGACGTCCACGACACCGAACGAGGTCGTCGTGCATCTCTCGGTCGAAGTCCCGGACGCACTCTTCGAGCGTCCGCAACTGACGGCCGTCCTAACGGTCGACCGGAGCAAGGTCCCGTCGGCAGAGATCGAGGAAAAGGTCCTCATCTCAGCGGCGCAGATCCTCGAGGCGCAGACGGGCCTAAGGGTCGAATTCGTGAAGGAAGAGCCGATCGAGCGGATCGTGCCGCCTCTGCCCGAAACGGTCGATGAGCCGCATCAGGACGAACCATACGTCGATCCGGACGACATGCCGGGCGGTGCTCACGACCCTGACAGGGGGCGCTGATCATGCAGGAATCCGACGATGGACCTATCCGTCTCCCCCGTGTCGAGCGCATCGAAGATAAGATCGCAAGCCTGGAACGGAAAGTCTCCGGTATCGTGGCATTCTTCGGACTGACCGAAGCGGACCTCGAACGCGCGCTCGCGCCGCCGACTCCGGAGATCGAGACCGGACTGCCGGACCTGAAGGAGGACTGATATGGCATCGGTTATCGTGGAAGTGCACGAGCAGGCGTACGAGGAGTGGGCGCAGGTCTACATGCGGATCGCCGCAATCGGATGGAAGAACATGCCGACGGAGTTCGCCGATATTCCGGTCGAAGAACGGGTCGGGATTCTCCGGGGCATGATGGTAGATGCAGGGAAGTCTGGCCTGCTCCCTTCGCTGAACCAGGTCCTCGATATTCTGACCGCGCGGGCGAAGCCTCGGTCGTCCCTTGCCGAGGAGAAGGCACCAACTGAGATTCCCAAGGAGGCGCCGAAACCCGCCGAACCCGGACAGCAGAAGCTCGCGGAGCCGCCGGAGAGCGTCCCCTCACCAGGGACGAAGCCGACGGCAAGGGCGGAACCCTTCGCTACCGAGAAACAAGTGAACGCGATCAAGAAGTTTTGCGAGACTCCGAAATTGAAAGGCGTCGTCGCGGAGACGCTCAGGAAGACGGGTAAGCCGAATGTGGGACAGCTTTCGATCGCCGAGGCCTCGGACCTGGTCGGGAGACTCATCGACCTGAGCAGCGGCAGGATCCCGCTGGGCGCGAAGGTGGAGACGGGGGTGAAGACATGATCACCGTCAAGAGCTCCGTGGAGATTTCCGGCGAGCACATCAGCCTGACCGTGGAGGGCGGGCAGGTGAAGCTGCTCTCGATCAAGTCGCCGCCGGACTTCGTTACGGTAGGGATCCCCTTTGTGGTGAAGCTAATCACCGAGATGAAGGATGAGTTCGAGCAGGTCCTCGAGAACCTCAAGGGCTGTGCCGACGGTTCGGTCAAGCAGCTCGTCTTCGAGCCGATAGACCTGCAGACGGTCTTCAAGAGCATCGCCGCCTCGAATTCGAACGAGGCGAGGCACATCGCCTATCAGAAGTTCTATGCCAACACGGAGAACGAGAACACAGTCCTGCATGTGAAGACCTGTCCACGCATCGGAGATCTCCCGGATGGTAAACGCGAGTACGACGTATTGGGCTTCACCAGGCCGAGGCAGAAGCGGTTGAAAGGGACGCTAGCGCCGGTCGAGAAGAAGGAGGAGGCGCCGGCGTGACGAAACTGAAACTAAGGCCGTCGGTCCTTGCCTTCGCCGAGGCGATGGAGAGGGAACTACGAGAGAACGATTGGAAGGGCGGCTGGGATGATTGCACCATCAACTTCCTCATCGAGAAGTTGGAGGAAGAGACGAAGGAACTTGAGAGGATAGTCCAGAGAGACTGTCCCTTTTGCGGCAAGAGAATGAGGCCAACGGAAGGCGACACGGACGCCCTGAGCGAAGCGGCGGACGTGGCCAATATCGTCATGATGATAGCCGAAATCTCAACGAAGGAAAACCCGCCCGCCATCACGGAAGAGGAAGCGGCGAAGGGACTGGGGGCATTGTTCGATGACTGAACAGTTCTGCAACCGATTCTTCGGTCCGGCCTACGGCTTGCTGATCATCATCACCTACGCGGTGCTCGTCCTGGGGGTGCTGCTGTGACGGAGAAGTACGTCATCGAAGGGCGCATGTACCTGAAGAAGTGGTTCGCTGGCTTCTACGGCGCGAAGAACGAGAAGGTCTATTCGCTGGAGGCCTCGCTTCCGGAGGGCATCAAGTTACATGGCAGGAAAGTCCGGATGACGATAGAGGTGAAATGAATGGAAAACGAAACGACACCTAAACAACCGTGGGAAAAGGACCTAGATGAGGCCTACAAGGAGTTGAACGGAGAGATCGAGAACATCTACAGGATGCTGGAACGGTTAGAAACGGTCGAACTCCGCTTCAAGAAACACAAACACGCGGAGGGGGAGGTCGTTGTCCCTCTCTGATTTTTTCTTTCGCCGGCGAAAGTGCTGCCCCCTATGCGGGTCTATCAAGATCAGGAAGGCGCCGGCCGGATACGCCGGCTTTCTGAAGTGTAAGGAGTGCGGCTTCATCATGCCGCAGGGGGTGAGAAACTGAAGAAGAAGGAGAAGACCACGATGAGCATCGACGGAGGACCTGCCGTGCCGTTCCCGTCGAAGGCGGCGGAGAAGGAGATCGAGAAGTCCTTAACACATGGGCTCGCAGAGCCGATTGCCGCCGAAGTCAGGAAGAGAATGAGACAGCAGGATCTCGAGGGCGGGTTGCTACCAGACGTGACCAGGGAGACCGAAGAACAGCCGGACCTGAACGTCTTCCGCGCAGGGCGCTTCGTCATCAAGCTGACGGACGACGCAATGGAACGGGTACTGACGAAGAAGAAGGATCAGACGACGAACGCCAAGGAAGTCGAACTGAAGCGGTGGGTTCAGGGCCGGGCGAAGATCACCGGCATGGATCCGGTGCTGATCGGCGAGTACGACTACGCAGTCGAGGCGCTGTGGAACGACTTCAAGGAGATGCTGTAGAGAGTCTCTAAAGCATCTGAGGAAAGCTGAGCAGAAGGGAGTGGGATGCGTGACGACAAGTGTAAAAAGGACGGGGCGTATCTGTGAAAGCGGAGATGCCCTACAAGCTCAAGGGTCCCTATCACAGGGCTCTGAGGGCATATCTGGACGACGTGTCGCCGACATTGGCAAAGAGGTCGGCGTACCTGTATCGAATGTGGCTGGAGCAGGCCGGGGAGCTGCTCGGCTTCAAGGATCCGAAGAAGATCGGACTGAAGGAGATGATACGCTTAGAGTCGAGATTCGGAGGGAGCGAGACGACGGTGGCGATCAAGGCATCGGTGACGAGGACCTTCCTGCGGTGGAGCGGGAACGCGGACGCGGGCAAGTGGAGGATCTCGGCAAAGCAGCGGGCGAAGACGGACGGGATCTTCCTCGTCGAGCGGCAGGTCGAGGACTGCCGGCACGCGGCCCGAGGCCTCGGGGTCGAGCACGAACTGATCTTCAGCCTCGCGGTCGACGACGGGCTGCGGGCGATAGACATGCTCCGACTGACGACGAGGAACGCCGAGCAGCTGCTCGCGACCGGTCAGAGCGTGATCCGCTCGAAGGGGCGCAGAGGAGGGAAGATGCGCCTGATGGTCATGTCCCGCGCCACCTACGGGCCGCTCCTCGAGTACACAAAGCACCGGCGGCAGCTGACGGAGCGATACCGGAAGGATCCGGTCTTGCTGCTGATCAGAGAGGACGCGCGAAGACGGACGATTGTGCCGATGACCTACGAAGTGGTGCTGCGAAGGATAACGAAGGTGTCGAACCTGGCAGGGGTCTACTTCCGACCGCACGACGGGCGAAGGACATTCGGGAACAGACATCACAGAGCCCGAACGGACCTCGGAACGATCGCCGCGTTGATGGGTCACGAGCGCATAGACCAGACGTTCCGGTCGTACATCGGGATCTCGGCGCAGGAGATGAGGGAGGCGCAGGACAGTCTGTGTCCCTCCGACCTCATCCAGTCGGTCAGGACGACATAAAAGCGTTTTGGACGCGTCACGGGTATGGCTCGGAGCTGAGGGACCAAGCGGACCGCATGAGGAAGGCCCTCAGCGGGGAAGTCATCGCGATCGGTGACGAGCGTGAGCTCCGCCTCGAGGGGGCGAACCCTTGAGCAACCGACGCCCGAAAGGGTCTCCGCCTTGGCCCTACCACCGGGACATCTGGGCGCTCTCCCCGCCGAATAATGGATTCCCGGGAGCGTTTCCTCGAGGTCTTCTGCCGCGGATGAAACGCAAGGGCTATTGGGGAAGCAATCGTCTCTGGCTCTTCTCCGGTTCCTTGAAGGACCGCAGCGGGACCACGGTGGATATCAACCCGGAGACGAAGCCCGATATCGTTGCCAATTGCGAGCAACTTCCGCTCGATGACGAGTCGTTCGACTTCGTGATGCTCGACCCCCCATACTCCGAGCTCGAGGCGAGACGGCTCTACGATCTCGACTACTGCAACATCCCGCGGGTGATGAACGAGGCCGCCCGGGTATGCGAGCCTGGCGGTCTGGTCGCTCTGCTGCACCGACTTATCCCGTGGCAAATACCGGTCGAGAACGCCCATAAGAAGCGCCTCTGTCCGATCGCGATCGTCGGCGTATGCACGATCGGAGGATACACGAACATCAGAGCCCTGAGCGTGTGGCGGAAGAGGGAGACGCTCGAACGATTCGAGGGGGCGGATCCCTGATGGCGCCGAGCTATGCGCACCGTTGCTCGTATTGCTGGGCAGAATCCAATCTGAGCCATCATGACGGTTGGACGAGCATCGTGCTCTTCGTCGGAGTGGGAGCTCGGTCTAGGCGGTTCGTGAAGAAAGCCTGTCCCAAGTGCAGAGAGAGACTGTGGGCCGAGGCCTCGGCCCTCTTCCAGGAGGGAAAGCCTTGACTGAGATCTGCCCCGTCTGCGGGAAACCGGCCGAGAAGGCCGATTGGATGACCAAGCCTGAAGGCAATGGTCTTCTCTTCGTTCACGGACACGAGAAGCGGGGGCAGGTCCATCTCGACGTCGGCCACTTCGTTTTCTTTGATAGCGATGAGTATCGAAAGTGGGAAGTACAATACGCCCCTGCGCTCGCCGCCCTCAGGAGGACAGGTAAATGAGGCTGCCCGTCTTCTATCCGACCGTCGACGGCGGGTGGCGAGAGTTTTGGATATCTACCGTCGTTTCAGATGGAGAAGGAAAGAAGGAAGGTAACGTATCGAATTTTCTAATATATATTAATCTGGAATTTTCTATTAGAAAATTAAAGGCATGGAGACCGGCGGCCAACGCGGGGGTGAAGAGCATTGCGCCGAGGCCGTAAACGTAAGTATCCAGGTGGCGGGGAGACACGTTCGTTCTACCTCCCCCTCGAGGTCACGATCAGACTCGACACCGTGCCCGATGCCTCGGAGTTCGTGACGCATGCGATCATGGTCGCCCTCAACGGGATCGGAGCGGACGTCATCGACTACCGCAAGAAAGAGACGAGGGCGCAGGTCCGGGGACTGAAGGAAGCACTGCTCGAAGCAGAGAAAAAGCTCATGGCGCTTGAAGAGCAGGACGAGGCGCTCGCCAAGGTCCGCGTCGACTCGACCGACGCGCGCCTCAGATTCTTGGAAGCTCAGGCGAGGGTGAAGCGGACGCCTCCGCAACTCCTCAGTTGGCTCGAGTCCCGGTCGGACGTCCTCGCCGAGTGCGACTTCAAGAGCGCGGCGGAAGCGCTCGCATGGTTGACTGAAAACGCCGGGAAGGTGACGCGGTGACGGATCTCTGTGTGACCATCGAGACTCACATGATCATCATCGACAGGTCCGGGAACGCGTCCGTATTGATGTCGATCGACGGAGCGGAACCGTACTGGGTCGAGATTCCGGTACCAGATGCGGCGGCGGTGAACCGATGATCCACTCCCTCCGCCCCAGCCCGGCATCAAACCGCTTCCAGCTTTTGAATTTCGAAGAAGAACTGGGTGATGATATGGCATTCGTAAGGAAGGATTGCTGCGACTATTGCGAGACGGCCGAATCGGCCGAAGGGTGCAAAGCGATGATCGGGAGATGCTGCCCGCCGGGGATCACTTACAGGACGATATCGTGCGAGTCGTGCGTCCCATGCGCGAGCTTCGTGAAGAAAGAGTTCTTGCGCGGGGACGAGGTGGCGAGGCAGGTCCCACGATCCCGCATCGATTCGCGGAGGCAGACGGCGCTAAACAAGGCGAGGGAGAAGTACTTCGGGAGGCGGCCGCGATGACCGAAAAAACAAGTTACGATCTCGTCTCAAAGGGAGTCGAAATCGTTTCATCCTTGAAAGAGTCGGGCTACACCTATCCCGAGATCATGGCTGTGCTCGGGGTCGCACAATTCTACGCGATGAACGAACCGATGCACTATGCCAGTCGGATGATAGAGGAGCTGAGGAAGGAAAGGGACCTACCGCCACCCGCGAAAGATGCAGAGGTTGGCGTCTACAAACCAAACGAGAGAGAGAGAAAGGAGGAGGCCCGGCGATGACCGACGCGCAGCCGCCCGACGCCCTGCAAGTCAAACTCCTGAGCATCGTCCGGGAGTTCAAGGGGCTCAACGGAATCTCAACGGTCAGACTTGCGAGGGAAGCAAAGAAAGAAGTGGACCTCGTCCAACGCACCCTCATGGCATTGGAGGTCGGCGGGATGGTCCGCCCGCGGACAATGGACAATCTCCTCTTTTGGATGATCACTGCGAAAGGAGAGCAGGTGCTCAACGGGCAGACCCCGGAGACAATCGAGGTCATCCCCGAGCCACTACCGCCGGAGAAGGCCGAGGAGACGGAGCCGGCCCGGCCAAAGAAGTTTTCCTGCACGGAGTGCGACAAGGTCTTCGGCACGGCGCAGAGCCTCTTGATGCACAGGCGGCGCGTGCACCTGAAGACGCTCGTCAGTCCCGGACGACCGAAGGTCACGGCGGACGCCTCAATCGACAAGCGGATCAAGCAACTCTATCCCGATCACACGACCAAAGAGATGTGCGTTGAACTCGGTCTCAATAGGAAGGCGGTGGCGAAGAGGATAACGATACTCATCAAGAAAGGTGAGTTGCAATACAAGCAGCGCCCTTCTGTTCTCCGTGTCTCCCACTCTTCATATTACGAGGACATCAAGCGTCTCCGCGAGAAAGGTCTCAAGAGGAGCGATATCGCGAAGGAACTCGGACTGAGCCAGAACGTCGCGGCCGCATGCATCCAAGAGTTGATCGACAAGGGGGCGATCGAATCTATCACGCACCCTCACGGCGAGTGGCACGTTCCGGAAGAGGTCCTGCGGCAGCGCGACCAGGCGCTCATCGAAGGGCGCGCCGCCGGCAAGAGCAACGGACAAATCGCGGATGAACTAGGATTAGATCTCTCCTCGGTCGAGAAAATCGCATCCCGCCTGATCCAAGAAGGGATCATCCCGCGGAGGGCTCCCGTGCCTTCCGCCTGGAGGGGGCCGACACCGGAGGAAATGGCGAGTCCCGCCACTGGCTGGGGCAAGTCTGCGTCTCCGCCTGCCCTGCCCGACCCCTTCGCCGGGCTCGCCAAGATGCTCGCCGAACTCAACGCGATTCCGGGGATCAAAGTCAGTGTCACCATCTCCCTGGGGGTGGTGCAGTGAAGTCCCTCACGCATTCCGTCGTCGGCAAGGGGATCAGGGATCAGGAGACCGCCCTCGCCGTCTTCTGGAAGACGATGGAGACCCAGAACGGCAAGAGGCGCAGGAAGCCGCAGGAGTTCATCAAGGTCGACAAGGTCGTCCACCGCGAGGG
>Ga0315296_10000505_pt1 | contig 35786 bp, 34 predicted proteins | sample YL17G14_18_MG_FD_203921 | JGI IMG/M metagenome (GOLD analysis project Ga0315296, IMG submission 203921) | Sediment microbial communities from Yellowstone Lake, YNP, Wyoming, USA - YL17G14_18 | ecosystem: Environmental > Aquatic > Freshwater > Lake > Sediment | place: USA: Wyoming | collected... | reverse complement strand
AGAGGAAGGCTCGACGCTTTCGGGAACGATCCTGACTCGGGCTTCCAGGTAATCCAGGTAAGGTGAACACGTCCTGGGCTGGCGGCTCAGCATGCCCGTCGACCCTTGGACTCTCTTCTTTGATTCGTGATGATTTGCAGCTTGTATTCTCAACTCGCGCTTAGCCAGTCCCCTTCTCAAGGAGTTCCTTCATGGGGGTCCAGTAGTTCTCCCGCCATCCCGTATCGAACCTGTCGCCACATTCGACGGGAACGCCCGAATGTGTGAATAACATTCTCGTGCCGTTCTTGGTCGGCTTGAAGGAGAACTTGACTGTCGAGTAATAGTCAGACGGCCGGCAATCCTCCTCCGGCTTCCAGAGCTGGACGATCTTCTTGCCAGAAACGAGCTCGAGGTTCTTTCCTGAGATATACCCGTCGTAGACGCTGATCCTCCCTCCGACCTTCCTGCTGACAATGCATTTGCTTCCCGTGAATTTCGCGTGCTTCCGCGAATCCATCAGAAGTTCGTAGATCTCACTTGGCGTCGCCTTGAATGTGACCGTCTGGCGTATCGTTCTGGTCTTCATCTTCTGAATCACCTTCTCTTCATTCCAGTCTACATCTATCAGATTGTGGGATACATCTACTTTGAACCTGTCCTATTCGAGTGCTGATTCTCGGAACACACATTCCACAATCACATCGGCTCAACGAGCCTAGGGCTTTCGTTCGCAGGGCTGTTGACGTCGGTTGACACGCGATAGGCCTCCATTGACCGCGCGGGAAACGGCTTGAAGAGACGTTTGAGGTCATCCTCCGGCAAGGGCTCGTTGCTGAGCCATTCCGACTCGTCATCTTCCCGCAACATCACGGGCATCCGGTTGTGGATAGTCTCCATCAGCCCGTTTGGGACGGTGGTGACGATCGTGAAGCTCGGCGTTTCTTTCCCCGTCTTCGGGTCGATCCATCTATCGTACAGGCCTGCAAACGTGAAGTAGGAGCCATCCTTGAGGCGGACGTAATACGGTTCCTTGCCCTCGTCCGTCCTCTTCCATTCATAGAACCCTGTGGCCGGGACCAGGCACCGCTTCCTCTTGAGGGAGACTCTGAATGCGGGCTTCGTAGCTAGCGTCTCAGCCGTGGCGTTGATCAAGCGGTTACCTATCTTGGGATCCTTTGCCCAGAAGGGTATGAGGCCCCACCTCATCATCACAGCCCTGTTGGGGCTCTCCCTGACCACGATTGGCACATCCTGGGTGGGAGCAATGTTGTACCTCGGGAACAGCTCAATCGCATACTCCATGACCGCGAACCTAGCGAAGAACCCATGTACTATGGTTAGCGCGAATCTTCCACACATCTGCTCAGGGGATACCCACCTCTCTCGATAATTTTTCTGACGTACTGGGGACAAGGTGGCACCGCCGTCAACACGGATGCGCTCGTGAAAGCGCTCGAGACTAGCGTCAAGTAGCCCTCCTGGGAAAAGACCATACGCACGCAAGGCTTCAGCCCTTTCGCCAAAGGAGGGCAGACTGTTTGGACTCCGGCGACCAGAAGAGATACGCCCTGATGCTGGCGATGCTCAGCTCCTTCTTCACGCCTTTCATGTCTTCTTCCATCAACGTGGCGCTCCCCACGATAGCTGATGAGTTTCACATGACCGCGGTGATGATGAGCTGGCTCGCGACATCGTACCTTCTCGCAGCAGCTGCGTTTTTGGTCCCTTTCGGGAGGATAGCGGACATCAAGGGGAGGAAGAGGATATTCCTGCTGGGCATGTGGGTGTTCTCAGTCGCAACTGTCCTGTGCGCGGCGGCACCCTCAGCGGACCTTCTGATCATCTTCAGGTGGCTACAGGGATTGGGTGGAGCAATGACCTTCGGGACCGCAATCGCGCTTCTGAGTTCCGTGTACCCACCCCAAGAAAGAGGGAAAGCACTCGGCCTGAGCGTTTCTGTGACCTACATCGGGCTCTCCCTCGGGCCTGTAGTCGGGGGCTTCCTAACGACCCTTCTGGGCTGGAGGAGCATATTCCTAGTGCTGGTGCCTGTGATGGCCGCTGTCATCTGGATAGGCTCCGAGAAGCTGAAGGGCGAATGGTCGGAGGCGAGGGGCGAGAGGTACGATCCACAGGGCTCTGCGATGTATGTGCTCTCCCTGACCGCAGTCATAGTGGGCTTCTCGCTCTTGCCGGGGCCGAGTGGGATTGCACTGACCCTCGCGGGAGCCATCGTCCTGGTCGTCTTTGTCGTGTGGGAGTTCCGCCATATCAGTCCGGTCCTGGACATGAGGCTGTTCAGGCACAACAGGCCCTTTGCCTTCTCCAACCTGGCTGCTTTGATCAACTACAGCGCGACATTCGCTGTCGGCTTCCTTGTGAGCTTGTACCTCCAGTATGTCAAGGGCTTCAGCCCAGAGGAGACGGGATTCGTGCTCATCTCACAGACTGTCGTGATGGCGGCGTTTTCACCTCTCGCAGGGAAGCTCTCGGATGTCATCGAACCCAGGGTTATAGCCTCTGTCGGAATGGCCATAGCATCTCTCGGGCTGGCGTTCATTTCCTTCTTCGATTCAGATACAGATGTATGGTTGGTGGTTGCTGTACTGGCATTCCTAGGGTTCGGGTTCGCCCTGTTCTCGTCCCCGAACACGAATGCCATCATGAGTTCCGTCGAGAAACGTCGGTATGGGACAGCTTCGGCATCTGTCGGCACGATGAGGCTGGTTGGACAGGTGCTCAGTCTCGGCATTGCATCGGTCTTCCTGGCGGTATATGTGGGGAGAGTGCAGATTACCCCCGATCTCGCCCCGAAATTCATGAGCGCTTTTCAGCCAGCGTTCATTACCTTCGCTGTTCTGTGCTTCCTAGGGGTCTTCGCGTCCCTCGCGAGGGGGAGAGTCAGGAAGGAACTAGCATAGCCCTGAACTCCCACCTGGCAGGACCTCGGCTTGCACCCACATTCCATAATCTACGAGCTAGAAGCATGCTCCTCGTCAGGAAGTAACTTAGAGGGCGAAATGCGATTACCCTTAACAGAACTGGCATGTCTAGCACGGGAGTTGGCATAAGATCAAAAAGGAGGAACAGGGATTCGCTTCTGGGGAAGACCGCCAGACTCACCCCCGTGAGGGAACTGTGGGAATACCTCGTGGAAAAGCCAATAGTGGCTGTCGCGGTGTTGTGGGCAATATGCTTCCCGCTTATGTTCTTCTTTCTCTACGGGGACCTCCTCAAGTCCGCGGAGACCATGGCCGAGATGACGGTCTGGTTCATCGTCTTCCTTGTACTGATAATCGTCATAATGCTCTCAATCGCGCTTCTAATCGCATATATCTTTGAAGTACGTGGACGAAGAAGAAGACACAAGGCGAACTGAAGCGAATACCAAGTAGACCAATCCTTGGAGGGCAGGGTTCAATCAGTGGTTTGGTTGTGGGCGAGCGAAAAGACAATACACGAGTAGTCAGATTCCTTCGACGGTGTTTTGATTGGGCTACGGCATCGCGCGGGGGATCAAGTTTCAGATATTAAGCCGAGAAGACCTTGAGAAGATCCACTGGGCGACCTTGCATATCCTCGAAAAGGTAGGAGTTCAGGTCAATAGCGAGAGATATAGGAAGCTTCTGAGAGACAATGGCTGCGTAACTGATGAGAAGTCCAGGATCGCCAGAATTCCCTCTCAACTTGTCGAGGAGGCGCTGGCAAGGAAGAAGACGGCCATTACCCTTGCTGCTCGGAACCCCAAATACGATGCACCTCAGGATCTCAGGCACAGCTACATGACTGCGAGTGGGAACGGAGCGGTAGCAGTGGATTTCGATACTGGCGTGAGAAGGCCATCCACCAAAGAGGATGTAGCGATATCCTCCAGGATAATTGATGCATTAACGAACGTCCACATTCACTGGCCGATGGTGACCTCGACAGACCAAAACCCAGCGGTCGCACATCTCCATGATCTCGAAGCCTCTTTGAACAACACGGAGAAGCATGTGATGTTCGAAACAGGTGTCACGATGTCCGATGCGAAATACCTGTCAAAGATGAGCCACATCGCTGGTGGGGGTGAGAAGGAGTTCCGCAGAAGACCCATAGCATCAGCTCTCCAATGCACCTTCGCTCCGCTCCAGCACGATGCAGGCGTCACGGAGGCCGGGATAGAGTTCGCGAGGAATGGTCTTCCGCTTGTATGGTTTTGCATGCCGCAGCTGGGTGCGACAGGTCCGGCTACCATTGCCGGTTCGATTGCGCTGGGCAACGCGGAGGTCCTGAGCGCCTTGGTCATGACCCAACTTGCAGTTCCTGGCGCAGCAGTGATCTACGGCCTGGGGATCGCCCCGTTGGACATGAGGACCCTGATAAGGGCGGGTGGAAGCCCTGAGCACGCGATCTGCTCGGCGATAGCGACCGAACTGGCACATCACTACGGAATGCCTTCTTGTGTAGGTATCTCGAGCACAGCCCAAGCCCCAGGAGCACAGGCATGTGTTGAGACATTCACGGGAGTGGCAGCGCCGCTCTTGGCGGGTGCGGATTCAATGTGTGGCATCGGACTTCTCGAGGACGGCACCTGCCTGCACCTGGAGGAGATAGTCCTAGAGGACGAGATCGTGGCTGCGGTCGCAAGGCTGTGCAGAGGCGAGACAGTGAATGACGAAACGCTCGCCTTGGACGAGATCGAGAAGGTTGGCATCGGGAAGAACTTCTTGGCCCAAAGACACACGCTCCGGCACATGAGATCCGACTTCTTCGTCCCGAATCTCATCGACAGGCGCTCCTTCGATGCCTGGTCTGAGAATGGCTCGAGATCGATGATCGACAGGGCCAGGGATAGAGTTAGATGGATACTTGAGAACCATCACGTTCCGCCCCTCGAGAGCGACATAAGAACGGCGCTGAGGGACACAATACGAGAAGCCGAGAAAGGGAAATAACGGCGGGGTTCGCCAGGAACTCACTCCAAGGAGTACTTCAAGAACCTGCCGGTGCAAGGGTTGCTAATGCAGATATGCATCTCAAGGAGTTTGAGATCCGATATTGTTGCGTAGATCGTCTTGAACTCGCGGATTCTCGAGGAACCGAGGGTGACTCAACGATTCTCGTCTTCGACGGCCGCAGGTCCGGAACTGGAAAATGGAAAAGGGTTTTTCTGGGGGATGCTACTTCTTCCCTGGCAGGCTGCTGTTCCAGATATCCCTGTGCAGCCTCCATGTCCCGTCCGCGTCCTTCTTCCACAGTACAACATACTTGCCCTTGTCCTCGAACGGTGATTGTCCTTGCGGGTGTATCTTGAGCGTGTAGTTCCCGACCTCGTGGACCGAGTCGCCCATGAGTTGGATTTCTACAGTCTTCAAGACGGCATCCTTGACGCCCATCTTTATCGCGCCATCCCAGAACCTCTGAGTGTCTTGCCGACCTCGAATCATGTCGGAATTCGGGGGCATCAGCAGCGCGTCATTAGTGTAAAGCGCCCCGACAATCGAGGCGTCACCCTTCCTGATGCCCTCACCGAATCTCTGGTTCGCCTTCTCAATCTCGTTGCGAATCTCCTCAGCCATCTCCTAACCTCCCTTCATATTGGTACTTGTTCGGCTCTCCACCTGGGAGCCATAGGCTCGGTGAAAACATATCCCGGTGTTTCCTCCAGAGCTACATATGAAAGCGCCATATGCGATATTTAACGGTTGTTAGGATTCAGGTGGCATGCATAGAGGAAGTCCACCAGCTGACGCATCACTACTTTCGCACATGTGACAGCAAGAATCATTCCCATAATCGTGACTCACAGCCAAGAAGAGATGGAGTCTGCTGGGGAGAGCATCATGAGACGAGAGGAAGTCAAAACGGAGGAGGATATCGTCAGCTATCTGAGCAGCTGGCCGAAGTTCGAGGTCGCAGTCTATGTTGCCACCTCTAAGATCCCGAAAGGCAAAGTCAGCACATACAGGAGGATCGCTGAGAAGATCGGGAAGCCTCGAGCAGTACGCGCGGTCGCACACGCATTGCCCAAGAATCCTCTGTTCCCGGTTGTTCCGTGCCACAGGGTGGTGAAGTCCGATGGGGGGTTCGGGGGACCGAAGGACAGGGCCAACGGTCGTAGGGCGCTCGTGGAGGCAGAGGGTGTGCCCTTGAGGGGCGGAAAGGTCGTAATCAACGACGATGTGCTCTACTAGGCCACTGCGAGAGCACCGCCATGTGTGACGGAGTCTCCCGTAATCGCGAATCACAGGCGAAATTCCTTATTAGGAGAGGTTCCTTTCCTGACCAGGGCAATGGCAGGTCATCAGATTGGAAATGAAAGACGTTCCGACCATGAAATTGCCAGTGCCAAATAGCACGCGTCGCAGAGGAACCCTGGGAACCATGCCGTTAGGTGTCGAGCTAGACGAGGTCAAGAGGAAGCTGAAGTTCGACTACATGAGATCGAGGAACGACCCTGGAGCCAAAGTCCTCGACGGGTTCGTGTCCCTCTTGTCTCGCTCATACAGGAAAGAGACACCAATTATGGACTTTGCCCAGGAGGTCGCGAATCATATTCACAAGCAGTTCAGGCTCCGGTGGGTCATGATTGGACTTAGGAGCCACTCGGACGGCCTCTACAGGTACGAGATCCAGACAGGCATGAGGGAAGAGGCGTGGAGGTGGCAAAAGAAGAAGACCTACAAGCTCGAAGACTTCGGGATATCTCCGACCTATGTCAAGGACGACATCAGCAAGCTGTCCCGAGTGTATCTGGAAGAGGATAATCCCCTGTACGGCCAGGATGAGAACGTCGTCAACAGGCCGGTCCTCCTGAGGCTTAAGAGACAGACGCCAGACGAGACCCTCGAGGCAGACTTCCTAGATACCCTGATCTGCGGACCCGGTGATGACCTGCTCGGCTGGATCGAGTATTCTGGCACTACCTTGGGGAAGTTCCCGGATTCGATGACCATCAGGTACATCGAGGTCATCGCTGCGATACTGGCCGCCGCAATGGCGATGAGAAAATAACGAGATTCGGCGACTCGCCCGGTTCCGCTCCAAGGGCGAGCGCGACCAGGTCGAGCGTCAACGCGTCTGAGCTTGAAATGATTGCTGGTTGCATGAGCGAAAGTGCGCGATATCAAGAAGCCGACACGATATGATAGGGTAAGCGTCGCGGTCATGCCAGCTAGAATACTTGCATTGGCAGATTGAAAAAGAAGGTTGAATGGGACTAGCCGTAACCCTTCACAACCTTCTTGAAGTATGCCTCGGCCTCTTTGAACACATCCTTCTCTATGGGTGGCACCTCATGCTCCTTGAGAACCCGCTTGGCCTTCTCTCGTGCCACTGTGACAATATCCTTCTCACCGGCGGCCGTCCATGCATCCAGCGACCTGCGTTCCATGAGTGATGGCATGAAGTGCTCGTTCCTGAAATTCCTCATCGTGAACTTGGTCCCGAGATAACTCCCGGAGGACCCGACCTTGCAGATCTCGTCGACCGCCAATGTCTCATCGGTCACCTCTATTCCCCTCAGCAACCTTGTCACCATGCCACACATCTCGTTGTCGATGATCACCTTCTCGTACGAGATTGTGACGCTGCCGTCTAGGGATCCAGCAGCATCGTAGATGAAATTCACACCTCCTAGCGCGGCAGCGTAGAGCGTTAGTGCGGATTCGACCCCTGCCTGCGCATCCGCAACCTTCGATTCCGTATTCCCCCCAGTTCCCCTGCACGGGATCCGGTAATGCCTTGCGAGCTGTGCCGTCGCCAGATTGAGCAGACCGACTTCAGGTCCGCCAAGCGCCGGGACACCATATCTCATGTCCAGAGCTGCTGACACGGTCCCGTAGAAGACCGGCGCGCCCGGATTTGCCAGCTGGGACATCATTATGCCAGATAGGACTTCTGCGTTCTGCTGAACGAGGAGCCCCGCAAGTGTGACGGGAGCAGTGACTCCTGCAAGCGCTTCCGGGGCGTAGAGAACAGGCTGGTTCCACCTAGCCCAGAATATCCCTCCATCTGCGAGCTCCTTCGAGAGCTGAAGAGGGCTCAAAGGATTGAAGAACCCGAGCAGCAAGGGCTTCTTGATGAGCTCATCCTTGCCTCCTCTTACTATCGCAGCGAGCTCGAGACACTCCTTGGACCACCTCGCGGTCCAGGTGTAACCGTCCGAGGGCTTCCTGCAACACCTCAGGTTCGCCCATATGGCGTGTATGTGGAACGCGTCCTGGTTGACCTCTGAGGGCGTCGTCATGATGGAAGTGTGGTGGATGTGCTCGCACCAGTCCGCCAGCTTGGCCAAGTTCTCGATGTCCTTCGTGGTGGCCAAGCGCACTTTTCCGTCAAAATCCCTGATCTTCACCGACTGTCCCATGAGAGAGAAGTGAACCCTGTTCCTGCCGTACAGGAGCTTGTAGGTCGGGTCCCTGCCGTACATGCAGAACTCCTCGGGAACCTTCTTCATGATGTCCTTCATGAAGCTCTCAGACGGGTGGACCGTCATCCTTTTCCTGTCGACCCTGCACCCAGCATCCAAGAAGAGCTTGTATGCGTCCTGCGACCAAACCTTCACACCCACACGATCGAAGACCTCAGCCGTTGCGTCGTGAATCCTGTCGATCTCGGACTTGTTCAGTATCTCTAGCTGCCCTCCAACTGGCTCGTTGACCTGCACGCGCGTCCCCCCGACGATCAAAAGATGACCGCTGAGAGGCAATTGCTGTCCGGTATTATCAACATGCCTCTCAAACTCAAGGCAATAAGAAAGCCAAAAGGATATGAGGAAAAGGGGTTGGTCACGAGAGATCGGCTACTTCTCCTTCCAGGACATCAGCCTGCTGCCAGCCACGAACAACACGGTCCCGAAGGCGACCAGAACCGCGAGGTTCGCAAGAGCGCTGATGTTGTTTCCGAAGAGCATCGTGTCCCTCAAGGCGTTGGTCATGTAGGTCAGCGGGATGCCCTTTGCGACCACCCGGAGGAAGCCAGGCATCATCTCGAGCGGGAAGAACGACCCTGACAGGAACATCATCGGGAAGCCTATCGCGTTCGCGACTGTCATATCTCTGCGTTTGCCGCCGAGTTGACTTTCAGAATCAACCTTAACAAAGATTGTGCAGTTCATGTCGACAGGTGTTGACAAAACGGACATTGACAGCTTGGGCTCATTCGACTGGCACAAACGTCCACCTATGAGAGGGCTTTATGAAACAGCAGGAGAATTCCTTATGGAGGAACCCGCCATTACCCCTGGCAGAACGAACCTGGAAGAATAGGGATCGGCCAAGGTTGAGAAGCATGACAAGTCCGACTGTGGAGCCAGAATCAGTGAAGCGCAGGCTGAGAGCCGACTATTCCAAAACCAGGAATGATCCGAGTCTAAGGACCCTTGACGGGTTCACCCTGCTCCTCTCCCACTGTCAGAAGAAGGAACTAATCATCCGTGATCTCATCCAGGATGCCGCCAACTACATCCGCAAGCAGTTCAGATTCAGATGGACGATGGTTGGTCTCAAGAACTCGACCGATGGATTGTACAGATACGAGGTCATGTCCGGCGTGAGAGAAGATGCATGGACAAAGCAGAAACTGAAGGTCTACAAGAAAGAGGACTTCGCGCTGAGCGGCTACTACTCCGCGGGCGAGATAAGCAAGCTCACCAGGATCTATCTGGAGGAGGAGAATCCGCTGATAGGCCAAGACACGGATCTGGTGAACCGTCCCGTACTCCTGAGGTCGAAGCGTACTGCCGAGGATGAGGCGCTCGAAGCGGATTTCACAGACACGCTGATTGCGGGGAAGAACGACGAGCTCATCGGGTGGATAGAGTACTCCGGCACCATCACTGGAAAGCTCCCAGACGCAGTATCCATAAGGCAGATCGAGGTCATAGCTGCGATCATAGGATCCACCATATCGTCTCACAGCCGACGTTAGGACGCCGGCATGGCACGAGACACGATGCGCTCGGCTGGGCCTGAATCCAACCCTGGCACTCACGACAGAACTTTGAGTCCCATGCCGGTGAGCTCTTTTCTGACTCCTGCCACTACTCTGGTGTACCCTGTTGTTGGAGCCCTCTTTTCTGCGTCCCAGCATTCATGAAGTGTCTTGCCCAGCGGCGGGTTGCTCAGTTTAGACTCGTATTTAGACAGCAACTTCTTGACCACTGAGTTCGCGTCGGATCTCTTCATTCCAGCGGCAGCATGGGCCACCTCGCCTGCAATCCTCGGCTCGACCGGCGTCATCCTGTCCTCGTACTTGTTCGTGGCCGTGCCACCGCATTCGATCGACAATCCCGAGGAAACCGCTGCAATTACGGATGCCGCATCCTCATAGAGGACCATTGGGGTACATGGGCCCGCCGCGGTATAGTTCAAGCTCAGGCTCAGAAGGTGCGTGTTCCTGCTTATGGCCTGGCCCATAGTGCTGATGATCCAGAGCATCTCCCTGCTGCTGTTCGAAACATATTTCAGGTGCAGGGGAAACGGAATGAGGTAGCTGGCCTGCAGTGTGAGTATGCCCATCATATGGCTCGCGACCGTGGCGATAGATGTCCCTTCAGGTCCGCCAGGATAGCCCCCGAGCAGCGGCGCGAAATCCATGCCAATGGGCGCTCCGAACGATAGCGCGCAGGTCACCTTGTTCAGCCTGGAGAAATCGATCTTCATTGGGTCCATGCTCGCGATCATGAAGCCATCGGATGGGCGAAGACCGAACCGGGGATGCATCGCTGCAGCGAGCGCAATATCCGATTCCGCAGTAGCTAGTGTGTTCATGAATGGTATTCCAGGTCTTCCTGCCCTGTTACACGCCTCTCTTGCGAGAGTGGCGTTTCTCATGGTTGCCAAAACCTCAAGCGGGGATGCAGGTCTCACTCTCATACCGCCCACACGCGTGAGCGCGGGCGTTGTAATAGCGTTGGTCTCGGGTATCTCCGCGTAACCCTCCATCAGCGTCAGGAAGCTGCTCTCATCAGATACAGGTCCTCCTCCAGCGCCCAACAGACACCATGGAGGAGTCCTGTCATCAGGCTTCCTCGGAACGAACTTCTTCTTGTCCCGGCCTTCGCCCAGGACCAGCTCGTCAGGCGCGTCCCTCAGGGCCTGCCTGATCTCCTGCTCTGTGAACGAGATAACTCGCTCTGTGTCCATACAGTAAGCTCCGACTTCCGCGACGACCTCGAACCCCGCCTGGAAGATATCGTCCGCCAACGAGTTGTCGCTCGGAACCGGCTGCTCCGGGTCGTACTTGATCTTGTACTCCCGCACCTTCTCCTGGACTTTGGTCGAGAATCTCCTGAGTTGATAGTCGTTCTCGCTCAGGGGGGTTCCCTCCAAGCACTTGCGCATGACGTCGAGTATCTGCACCAAGATCTCCCGCTCCCCACATTTGGCTGCGGCCAGGAGGGACGAATCCATCCACGCGTGGAATTGCTGATCCCTCGTAGGCGAGGGTGCATAGAAATCCCCTCATAAAATACTTGAGTAGAGGTCGATTGAGCTTGGCCCGCCTGAAAGCCAGGTCACAGCGGCAGCGGGCTCGGCTCTATGAAGTATATCGAAATGGTCCTTCCTCCGGCCAGCTTCTTGGCCTTGGCCACTACGGATGCCTTCGAGATGCCGGAGCAGAGGACATCCTGGTCCATGACGGCAATCCACTGGTTGGGAAACTCCTGCACGAGACCGACGTAGTTCTCCTTGAGCCAGTTGTCGTTCTTGATGTCCGCGTCGCCTTCAGTGGGTTCTTCGTCATCCATGCCCGTGTTCATCACCTGCTTTCCGCCCTAGCACCTTGAACTGATTTTACCTTTTCGACTAACCGAGGCTTTTTCAGGCTATTCCATCATTAGCCATGCAGAGGTAAAGCCGATGCCCAGGAAGAACACCCCAGCGACTCCGTTCGACGGCCTCGTTGGTCCTGAGGAGGTTCTGAAGCTGTCCAGAGAGCTAATCAGGATCCCTAGCATGTACACCAAGGAGCACGCGATCGCCAAGTTCATCCATGGGAGGCTGGACAGATGGGGATTCTCACCCAGATACGTTCAGGTTGATGGATACGGACCCGACGTGGTCGCGGACATCGGGGAGAAGAGCGAGCCGTCAGTAATTTTTAACGGGCACATGGACACAGTAGACGTCGTTGAGGGGTGGAAGCACGACCCTTTCCAAGCGAGGGTCGAACATGGCCTCCTTTACGGCCTCGGCTCCTTGGACATGAAGTGCGGACTGGCAGCCATGATGCTCGCCTTCAGGGCCCTGGCCGAGTCTCGCTGTCCAAGGGGCTATAGGGTCTGCTTCCAGGCCGCTTCCGGCGAGGAGCTGACAGGCGCGGGGACGATGGCCTTGATCAAGCATGGAGAGTTCCGGCGCGGGAAGGCTGTCATCGTTGGCGAAGGGTTCGGAGGCTTCAACGCCGTCACCAACGGTAGGAGGGGTGGGTCCTACTACGATATCGAGGTGACCGGAAAGTCGGCCCATGGCGCTCAACCTCACCTCGGAGTGAACGCGGTCATAGATGCCTCGAGGATCATAGTTGCCCTGGATGAGATGGACTTGCATAGCAAAGGCGAGCTTCTTGGTGACGATTTCAGACCTCTCAAGGATACTCAGCTGATCCAGAAGATCTCGGGCGGCGGCAGCAGCCTGACCGTTCCCGAAAGATGCGCCTTCACGGTCGTCAGGTCCACTATGCCAGGCAGCAAGATCGACGCAACTAGGGACATTGAGCGGGCGATAGCTCGATTGGGGCTGAGAAGCAGGGTGATGGTCAAGCTCAGAACTGGCCTGACAGACCCTTATTACCCGCATCTCACACCCGCGGGATCAGAGATCGTCACGACCGCAAGGAAGGTCGTAAAGCATGCAACGGGAAGGAACCCAAGACTTGTGTGCGGTGTTTCAGAGGCTGATGACAACCTGATTGCGAGGTACACCAAGGTCCCGGTCATATCTGTAGGGCCAGGCGAATCCGGGGATCTGGCAAGATACCACCAGTCAGAAGAGGCGATAACGATATCTCAATTGCAGCATGCTCCTGGCATCTATGCCAGGATGGCATCCATCCTTGGACGAGGCTAAGCTCAGGCGTACGGCACGGACCAGTATGGGTAAATGGTAATCTCCCTCCCCGAGCCTAAACTGCACTGGGAACAGAGAGATGACGGAAAAAGCTACATTCGCGGCTGGCTGCTTCTGGGGAGTAGAGGCAGCGTTCAGGAAAGTGGACGGAGTAACGAAGACGACCGTAGGGTACACGGGCGGTAAGAAGACGAATCCGACCTACGAAGAGGTATGCACAGATAGAACAGGACACGTGGAGGCTGTCTTGGTAGAATATGATCCTCTGAAGGTCTCATACGAGAAATTGCTTGATGTCTTCTGGAACAAGCACGACCCAACAACGCCCAACAGGCAGGGACCGGATGTGGGATGGCAGTACAGGTCAGCCATATTCTACGATACACCTGAACAAAGAGATGCCGCACTGAGTTCCAAAAAAAGGCTCGAGGAGAGCAGGAAGTACTGGAGGAGAGACATTGTTACCGAGATCGTTCCCGCAACGGAATTCTATCCGGCGGAAGAGTACCACCAGAGGTACTACGAGAAACACAACATGACTACTTGCAGGATCTGCTGAGTATGACCGGTGGTAGTTGAAATGACCGAGAAGATCAAGAAATCAGACGAGGAGTGGAAGAAGGAGCTATCGCCAGAGGAGTACAGACTGCTCAGGAAGAAAGGGACCGAGATGGCGTTCACTGGCAATTTGGTGAACAACAAGAAGAAGGGCACATATGTCTGTGCTGGCTGCGGGAACACCCTCTTCACCTCGGACACGAAGTTCGATTCTGGGTCCGGGTGGCCTAGCTTCTACGGGCCGGCATCCGACGAGAGTGTGGAGACCAAAGCGGACCGCAGCCTGTTCATGCAAAGGACCGAGGTCCTATGCGAGAAATGCGGGGGCCACCTGGGGCATGTCTTCGAGGACGGCCCAGCTCCGACAGGGCTGAGGTACTGCATCAATTCAGGCGCGCTTCATTTCGAGGAGAAGGAATCGAAGAAGGAGAAGTAGCATCGCAGTGCTTGCCAAGAGGCTTTCTACCCCGATCAACATTAGGCGCTGATGATTTATCCGGGCAGGGGGTTGGTCCTTACATGGTTGAACGGGCACCGTTCAAGGTCATCAGGGAAATTGACGGGATAGAGATAAGGCGATACGACAAGATGATTCTAGCCACAGTCAAGGGGCTCTCCGACAACGGAGCTTTCAGCTACCTCTTCGACTACATCACTGGGACGAACAGTTCTAGAAGGAAGATCCCAATGACAGCGCCGGTCATATCCACACCAGAGAAGATACCGATGACCGTCCCTGTGATATCGGACGAGAAATCATTCTCGTTCGTGATGCCTTCAATGTATACGATGGACACGATCCCGCTGCCCAAGGACCCAAGGGTCGAACTCCAACAGTTGCCCGAGCGGACGGTGGCAGTCATGACCTTCAGGGGAAGGGCCGGCGAGACAGATGTCGAGCGAAGAACTGGGGAGCTAGTCGGTGTTCTAAAGAAGAACAGCATCAACCAAAAGGATGCAGTGTTCCTCATGAGGTACAACCCGCCGTTCACTCCCGGGTTCATGAGGACGAATGAGGTTGGGGTGGAAATCGAGGGGTGACCTTGTAGGCTATCCCTCTAGAAACCTACACCAAATTGGACTTTCAGCTAACCTCTGAGAAGCGCTTTCCTCGACAATACGGCACCCATTCCTACCATAAGGGCGCTAAATACGCCAATTCCGAGAAAGTCCACAGCGACCGAGTACTGAGCCCCTATGTGGTTGTCGAACACAAGCTGCCTCATGCCGTCCACGACGAACGTCAACGGGTTGTACGCTGCAACGGATTTCAGCCATGCTGGCATGAGATAGATGGGTATGAGCGCGCTGCTCGTGAACATCAGGGGGAAGTTCAGAAGGTTGATTAAGCCGAACAGGGTCTCCTCGTTCTTCACGATTAGTCCGAGCGCCACGAATAGGGCGGATAGACTTATCGCGAGAAGCACCAGAAAACCGAAAACACCGAACAGATCGATCACATGGAACCCAGGTGAGAACCTCAGACCGCTGAGCCCTGGGATGAACACGAACGCCATCGCGAGAACGAGCACCAATGTTGCCTGCAGCATCGCCTTGACGAGGGTGGACAGTATCCTCGAGATCGGAATTGCGGATCTAGGGATCGGCGCAACCTGCAGTTTCGAGAGGAAGCCCTGCATTCTATCCCAGACCAAGGACACGCCGCTGAAGAACGTACCGAACAGGATTATGAAAGCTGTTTGGCCGATCGCCATGAAGGAGAAGTAGTCGCCCGCTCCGCCAAACACGTATCTTATGTCCACTCCAGGGGCGTTCTGCGCGAGCTTGCCGATGTTGAACGCCTGCCCGAAGAGCAGGAGCCACATCAGCGGGGTCACGAAGACGAGCACGAGCTGGCCTGGGGTTCGGTACCATCTCTTGAGGTCGCGTATCACAAGAGCCATCGTCTGACCTATCATCTTCCTCGCCTCCTGCCGCCAGTTCGCTTGCCATTCACGGTCTTGGAACTTGCCGTACCCGGAGGAGCCTGCTCTTCATCCCTGAGCTCCCGACCAGTGTACTCGAGGAACGCCTGATCCAGAGAAGGTTTCTTGATCCCGACGGAAACGACAGTGATGTGGTTCTCCACGAAGTTGTTGAGGATCCTCGCCAGAACGACATTGCTATCGGGGACCTTGATCCTGGCCTTGTTTCCTACGCATTTGCCATCCAATAGGGTCACACCTGGCATGTGTTTGATAACATCCAATACGTTGTCTCCACACTCTGCGACCTCGACCTCTATGATATCCCCTCCGACGGACTTCTTCAGGGCCTCTGGCGTGTCGAGGGCTATTATCTTTCCATGGTCGATGATCGCAATCCTGTCGCAGAGGCTGTCGGCCTCCTCAAGGTAGTGAGTAGTAAGGAAGATCGTCATGTTAGTCTCTTCTTTCAGCTTCCGGATATGCTCCCAGATGCTCGTTCGGGTCTGGATGTCGAGGCCAAGAGTGGGTTCGTCCAAGAAGAGTATCTGAGGCCTGTGTATGAGCCCCTCGGCGAGCTCAAGCCGCTTCTTCATCCCTCCGGAGTAGGTCTTGACCATCCTGTTCTGAGCGTCGTCCAGCTTGACGAGCTTTAGTAGCTCGTCTATCCTTTTCTTTGCGTCTGCGGATGGGACCTCGTATAACCTGGCTTGAAGTTCCATATTCTCTCTGCCGCTCAGCTCGACATCGATCGTAAGGTCCTGGGGAACGAGGCCGATAACCTTCCTAACCTTGCTTGGCTCGGCCTTCACATCATATCCCAGCACGGTCGCTCTGCCTCCAGTGGGAAGCATCAGAGTTGTGAGGATGGATATGGTCGTCGTTTTCCCCGCTCCATTCGGACCAAGGAAGCCGAAGATCTCACCCTTCTTAACTGCGAACGAGACTGAATCGACCGCGCGGATATCTCCTTCGAAGACCTTCTCAAGGTCCTGGACCGCGATTATCGGATCCTGGAGTGTTCCTTCCATGTCGTCACGCCCTCGGAAACGCCCGACACACCCTTGGAGCGCACACATGTCTGAGCGCTTGCCGTCATCGAGCAAGGCATACCTGCCTAGTATCGTTGAGCCTTACCCATAAGGAACGTGACCATTCCCGTCACTCGAATGAAGCGCCATTTGCAAAGGGTCCACGGTACTCAACCGTATCTATCAGGGACTCGTGGAGCGAGAGAGCTGAATAGCCGAAAGTCTATTGGATATTCAACCTCCTGAGGTCATCACATGCCCGCATCAGAGACAGAACTGGAAAGGCAGCTCGGCCGTCAGTCCACTTGGCTCAGGGATTCATGGCTCTGGCTCTTGCGAACGAAACTGGGAATTGATGATGCGGGCTCCTTTCCGAAACCCTCTGCGCTGGACGTTGGGTGTGGGCCTGGCATCGTCATTCAGGTCCTGTCATCATGCCTGAACGTTACAGGCCTGGACATCAATCCCGACATGGTCAGCGCATGCAGAGCAAAGGGGTTCGATGCTATCCAGGGTCCCGGCGAGAGCCTCCCGTTCGACAACGAATCATTCGATTTGGTCTATTGTTCGTTCCTCCTGCTCTGGGTGAGGAACCCTGTCAGAATCGTCTCGGAGATGAAGCGAGTATCGAGACAGTGGGTGCTGTGCCTCGCGGAGCCAGATTACGGTGCGAGGATAAGCTACCCGAAGGAGGTTGCCGTCCTCGACAGGCTCTTGATGGAGGGTATCGAGGGCGAAGGAGGTGACCCACTCATCGGGAGAAAGCTCAGATCTGTGTTTGCAGCTTGCGAGCTGGACACGGAAGTGGGAATACACCCTGGCGTCTGGGACATCGAGCGGTTGAGGAAAGAATCAGACGATGAATGGCAGTACATTGAGATGACGGTCGACCCAAACACGGATCCGAGAGTGCTCGACTCTGCCCGGAGGTCATGGAAGATGGCTTTGGACGGCGGGGATTTGTTCCAGTTCAACCCGGTGTTCTGGGTCATAGGGAAGAAGTGATCGCGCTCACATTGAAGAATGCCTATCGAGGCAGACATAGTCGCCATGCTTTCTCGATAGCGGGCAGCCACCGCCACAGACATCCCTCAGCTGACAATCAGGGCATTTGCCGTCCAGGTATCCTCTCTCCCGTATCTCCTTGCAGAGGCCATGGTTCCAAATCGTGTCCCAGGGATCATTCAACATGTTCCCCAAAGGTTCGTAGTAGCTCTGACAAGGGATCACTGTCCCGTCTGGCTCTATGGCCATGTTGAGGGAGCAGGCAGTGCACTGCTTGATGCCCAGACCGTAGTTGATGGGGTTGAACTCACAATACGGAGTTGGGGAATACCAGATCAGGTTCACGCCGGCCTCGATTGCCATCGACCTGAGCTTGGAGAGGATCTCGGATAGCTTGTCATAGCCTATCCCTTCTGCCTCCTCGCCTTTCCCCGACCTGATTATGCTGTTGAACGCGATGTTCTTCACTCCGAGGCCGATCAATAGCCGCATCGTCTCCTCGATGTCCTCATAGTTCGACCTCATGACCGTCGTGTTGGTGCTAACGTACAGGTCCTCTTTCAAAGCTGTCCCAATGCCCTTGATGGTCTCCTTCCAGGCACCCTTGGAACCTGACAGATCGTCGTGAACCGCTTCCTTGTGAGAGAGGACAGTTATCTGGACGTGGTCCAGGCCCAGCTTAACAAGCTCCTTGAGGTACCCTGGCTTGCCGAGGTTCCTGCCGTTTGTGATCATGCCCGTGACCTGGCCGTGCTCCTCAGACTGCTCGATGAGCTTCTCGATCCCCTCGTAGAGTGTCGGCTCCCCGCCTGTGAAGACGATGTGCGGTATGCCTACATCCCAGATCTTATCAATAATCGTCATCCACTGTTCAACCGCGAGCTCTTTCTTGTCCTTCGTTTCGTTGTAGCAGTGGCCGCAGTCGTTCTGGCACCTGTAGGTGAGTGCTAGATCCATCCGATAGGGGGCAGGAAGAGCATCGGAACCGATTGAAGGGGTTTCGGTGCCAATCATCTTGATCACGTCCACATCGCCCTTGAGGTAGTCTGTGAGCTGCTTCTTGACCTGATTGTAGTGTTCGATCGCAGTCGCCTTGTCGAGCTTCCTGTACCTCTGCATCATGTATCTGCGTGTTCGCTGGGGGGACCATCCCTCGAGGGCGCATCTGACATAATCCAGCCCAGTGCCGTTCAGGAAGACTATCTTGGACGCGTCGACGAGAAGGACGCCTTTGCCCTCCTTATCCACCCGCAAATGAAACCTATGGCCCTTGAACTCGCCAGAGCCGTCATACTTGTGAACGCCATGCTTGAGTCCACGCTCGGATCCGAGCAGAAGCCATTTCAGGGTGCTCATCTTCCCCCTCCAGCGCAAGCACATGCGCACGCGCACGCGCATGCGCAACCGCCGAAACCTCCCCTTAGGGCCCCTCCGCCCCAGCCGGACCTAGCGGACGTACGGGCAACAGCCGCGGCATTCGTCTTGCCAGTGATCTCACGGCTGAGGTCTTTCAGATTGGAGACCATGTTGTTGCTGGACGACTTGACGCGCGACACGTAGTCCTTCGCCATTGACTGAGGGTTGATACGGGAACCCGTAGTACCCGAGGACGTGCGGGCAGTTGTCGATCCACCGGGGCCAACGATGATCGGTACCGGAATCCACACAGTTCCCATCCTGTGTTCATACTGAGGATCGAGCATCATCCATTCGTGCTTGTCCTCGAGCCCCTTGGCGAACTCTTCAGGCGTGCCCGAAGCCTTCACCTGCGTCCAGGCGGTATCACATATCTTAGTGTAGTAGAGCCTCGTGGCTTCATAGTCGAAGCCCTTCAGCTTCTCTTCAGTCGCCTTGATGAGAGATGTCATTGCATCTTTGAGGCTGTTACGATCAACCAGACCCTCAGTGAAGACCGCCTTGAGATAGTCGTTCTCGTAGGGATAATCTCCCTGGTCGGACAGCTTCTTCAAACGCATGGGGGCCTGGTCGGAGAGGATCTGCAGCTTTCCCTTCTTGACTAGACCGAATAGTATCATCGTGGCGACCATCTCAATCGGCCGTTCGAGGACAATCGCGGCCTCTACGGCTGTGAGGTCTCGTCTCGGACCAGCACCTATCTGGCTCAGGAGCGGTACGAAGTAGTCGGATGCCATCTTCCGCTGCTGCTTCCTGTTGATCACGACGCCAATAGCGATGATTGCTGCGAGTATCAGGATTGGCGCCAATGTCAGGCACAGGCTCCCAAGGCTTGAGAGGAAGCTGCCGAGAACATCCAATGAAGAACGAGTGTAGTACTTGTCTACATATTGCGACGGAAAACCCGCGCCCACATCAAAGAGACCTTGCTCCTGATCTGCCGGGCTGACAGATGTAGCCCTCCAGGAGGCCACCACCAGCTGCGAGACTGGATCCAAGACTATCGAATCCCAAGGATGGTTCAGCAGGTACACTGCGGATGACGTGTTTGTGTATCCCTCCGGAAAGAAGATCCGAGCCTGGAGCAGGCCAGTGTTCCCTCTCTGTACTGATGGATCGAACCATGTGGGTGTGAACTTGATCCCGACGGTCCCCTTGGTGATCTCGTTCTCGTAGACCATGTGCGGGTTGTTCACATGGAATCTCAACGTGAAGCTGTTGGAGCTGACTGCCGAGATCGTGCTGCTGTCGAACTCGACCGCCAGGCCAATGGGGACGTAGGGAGAGGCATGTATCCTGTTCGGGGAGTAGATGTTCCCTCCGACGATTATCTGAGCGGTGGCCGAGCTTTCATTATAGTACTTGTTCGGCAACCCTATGTCCACACCATCAAGATAGCCATAGTTAGTGAAGTTGAGGATGTAGTCGATATCGACGCTCCCGTCCTTCTTGATGTGGACATCGACGAGCTCCTGATCTGTGGAGAAATCGTAAGTCTGAGCCGAAGAGTCTGCGATCGGGGAGAGAGCGAATGGACCAAAACAGACCAGCAGGAAGGCGGTTGCGACGAATATTGCTCCGACTCTACGGCAGGACATCAAGGACCACCGTCACCATTTAGGGGCCTCTTCCATGGCGAAAACAGCGCCGCAGTAAGGACAAGTCGCCATGATACCTCCTTGGATCACCTTGAGATCCTTGTCGGTGATGGGTGCCCCGCACGACTTGCACTTCATCTCCTTAGCGTTGAACTGGCCTGAGCCGTCCATCTTGACATTGAACGTCTGGCTGACCACGGTCGGCTTGGAGGCCTCGATCTTCGTCATCCTGTAGACCAGCACGAGGAGTCCCACCGCGACGAGAACCATGACGGTCCCGATCGCAATGTTCTCGATGACTGACGTGATGACGAACACCATCCCGAGCAGCATCATCGAGACGGCGACGAACACAAGGAAGCCCTGCACCAACTTGCCCATGATAGCGCCAGACCTGATTGGCTCGGGCCCGTTAATAATGTTATCGAGGGCTTTCCATTGCCTGGGAGGAATTCATTGGGTCATGATCTTCTGATGGACCTTGAGGCCACGTTTCCTCAGGCGCGCTATGTACCTCTCAGCATCGAGCTGCTCAGGGACCAGCAGGCCTTTCTTGTTGACCTCGCCCGCGATGAGCATCTCGGTCGCCACGGCGCCCCCCAGGCCTACGAAGTAGCCAGTGGCGTTGCTCCTGCACAGCCGCCAGGCTTCCTCGTGGGACATCGTGGTCCATGTCTTGACCATGGTCTTCTTGCCGCCCTTCTTCCCGATGACCTCTACTACGATACCCGCATAGCCCTTGACCTTGCCAGCGAGATCCACGGGCCTTGGCATGAGCGCAACCACGACATCCAGCGGTTTGACCTTGGCACCCTTGACGTCTATGGGCTTGAGACCGTGCAGCCCCAGCTTCCTCAGCATCTTCGCAGCACTCGCGAACTCGTCGTCGATTGCGATTCTGAAGCTGGCGTTCTTCACGCCCTTGATGAACCTGGGCATCAAGAACGTCTCCTCGTGTAGCGTCTTGTAGACCGGCAGTGGGCCTATAGGTGGAGGAAACTCGTAGATCTCTCTCTCATTCAATGGAGGAACATAGGTCATCTTCCCGTTCCTGAAGACGGCTGCGGGGACGGTCACTTCTTCCAGAAGATCGACTGGAGACCAGAGCGAGAAGAAGTTGTACCCCTCTGCGCTTCCGTTGTCCCCGTCCATCACGCGGGTCTCCTCGGCGACATCCAGCAGGTTGGCGCCGTGCCTCGCGAAGACATCTGACATGCCGGGATCCTCTCCTGTTGCTGTCAGGGCCGTCATTCCAGCCGACTTGCACATCCTCGAAGTCCCGCTGAATTCTTCGATAGACTCCATTGCCAGGCAGAAATCAACATAGTTCACGCCCATCGAGGCGGCTGTATTCAAGACCCTCCTATTCAGAAGCCATGGCAAAGAGCTGACGACGATGTCGCAGCCCTTCAGGAGCCTCCGAAGCTCCTTCGGATCGGTCGCCTCGACCTTCTTCAGCGATACCTTGTCGCTCTTGACCCTAGAGGCCATCGATTTAGCCGCATCGAGCCTGCTATCCGAAAGGACGATTTCGTCCACTTTCGGGTTCTGTTCCAAAAGCTCTGCGCACACTAGCCCTGTTATTCCACATCCGAGTTGAACCACCTTCAGAGTTCCCCTCGGACCCTGGAAAGGCCGGCGGATAGATAGGGATTTCCCTAGGATTGAGCGCTCTCGGGTAGGTCCTGCAATAGGCACTCGCAGACCCAGCCAGGACAAGAACGTGACCCTCTACCGCTTTCGGGGGGGCCTTCATGTCGGCTCCTGGAGGGAGGTTCCGCTCAATATCCAGGGCGAGGAACCTAGAAGGCACACCGCGAACGTTCCCGTCCATATGGCGCCACTGTGGACATACTGGGCATTAGCTTCCTCCGATGGTCCAACATGAAATGAAGATCAAATACGCCTCGATGATCAGCTGCCAGTCATCCTGTGGCACGCGACGAAATGGTCCAGGCCAATAGCCACCAGTGGAGGAACCTGTCTCTTGCACCTCTCATCAGCATTCAGACATCGGGGATTGAACCTGCAACCAGCTGGCGGATTGATGGGACTTGGGACCTCACCCTCGATCAGACCCCTCTCTTTCTTCATACGCGGATTCGGGACCGGTATGGATGACACCAATGCGTGAGAGTAGGGGTGCTGTATGTTCCTGAAGAACTCATCCACTGGCGCCATCTCGATGATCTGTCCAAGATACATCACCGCCAAACGGTCGCTGATGTGCTCAACCACTGAGAGGTCGTGCGAAATGAAGAGATAGGTCAGGCCGAGCTTCCTCTGAAGACGACGCAGAAGGTTCAGTATCTGCGCCTGAACAGAGACATCCAATGCCGATGTTGGCTCGTCCAGCACGATGAAATCTGGATTGAGCGATAGGGCTCTTGCGAGAGCGATTCGCTGCTTCTGTCCTCCGCTGAATTCGTGTGGAAAACGCCTGAGATGATTCTCTGCGAGGCCCACTTCCTCGATGAGTTGGTGAACCCTCTCCCTGACCGCGAGCTTCTCCTTCGGAGGAACCGACGTTGGAGGACCATGAATGGCGAAGCCCTCACTAATGATCCTCTCGACTGTGAATCTCGGATCGAGGCTGGAGAACGGGTCCTGGAATAGGATCTGCATTCTATTCCTCAGTGTTCTCATCTCCCTGAGTGTGAGTTTCGTTATATCCTTGCGGTCGAAGAAGATCTGGCCAGACGTGGGCTCCACGAGTCTTAGAATGGTTCTGCCGAGGGTACTCTTGCCACATCCAGATTCGCCTACCAGACCAAGGGTTTCACCCTTCTTTATCGAGAAGCTCACACCATCAACAGCATGGACCTGTCCGACTGTCCTTCCGAAAACACCTTTTCGAACGGGGAAGTGTTTCTTCAGATTGAATGTCTGCAGCATCGCATCAGGGTCGACACGCACTTGCGCAGGTGCAGTCAAATCATGCCCCTCCCTGCTGCTGGTACAGGTGACACGCCACCCAATGATTGCTGTTCACCTCAATCATTCCAGGCCTTGTCTCTTTACATACTGGCGACGCGTGATCACAACGATCAGAAAACGCACAGCCCCCTGGGAGATTCATGAGACTAGGTACCATTCCTCTAATCGCCGTGAGTTCGTCCACATGCTCACCCATCTTCGGAAACGCTGCGAGAAGCCCGACCGAATAGGGATGCTTTGGGTTCTCAAACATCTCCAGAGTGGGTGCCTCCTCAACGATCCTTCCGGCGTACATAACACAAATCCTGTCACAAGTCTCTGCAACAATTCCGAGGTTATGCGTGATGAGCAGCAATGAGCAGCCAGTAGTGCTCACCAAATCCTTTATCAGCTTGAGCACTTGAGCCTGGATGGTGACGTCCAAAGCTGTCGTTGGCTCGTCTGCAATCAAGAGTGAGGGAGAACATGAGAGCGCCAAGGCTATCATGACCCGTTGCCTCATCCCTCCACTCAACTCATGTGGGTATTGGTTCATGACGGACTCTGGCGCTGCTATCTTGACCATCCGAAGTACCTTCAGAATCCTCTTATCGAGCTCCTTGGAATCGTAGATTCCCTGATGCAGAGAGATGACTTCCCCGAGCTGGCTCTTCACGTTGAAAACAGGATCAAGACTGCTTGTGGGGTCCTGGAAGATCATCGAGATCTGGGCTCCTCGGATCCCTCGCATGGCCTCAACGCTCAGGTTCATAAGTTCTTTTCCTTTGAATTTGATGGAACCACGGACAATTCTGCCCGGATGAGGGACCAATCGCAGAGCGGACAGAGCAGTCATGCTCTTCCCACAGCCAGTTTCGCCTACGAGCCCAACCGACTCCCCCTTCTGAATGATGAGCGTGACGCCATCGAGCGCGGTGACTATGCCCTCCTCGAAGAAGAACTGCGTCTTTAGATTTCTTATCTCGAGAATTGGCTCGGCCAAATCATCTCCTCCTCAGCCCTTTGAGGCGCGGGTCCATCAAATCCCTGAGGCCATCACCGAACAGGTTGAAGCCCAGTATAGTCCAGAGGATCGCTATGCCAGGAAAAGTGGCGATCCACCAAGAGGGGTCGATGTACTTTCGACCAGAATTCAGCATGTAACCCCAGCTTGGGGTCGGTGGTTGAGTCCCAATCCCGAGGAAGCTCAAGCTACTCTCAATTACGATTGCATCAGCGACGCCTATTGACGCCCACACGATCAAAGGTGCTAGACAGTTCGGAAGAACGTGCGTGAACATTATCCTCGTGTTGCTCGCGCCCATGGCTTTGCTCGCTTCGACGAAAAGGCGTTCCCGGACAGTGAAGGCCTGACCTCTTACCAAACGCGCATATCCCGCCCATGAAGAGATTCCTATCGCAACAATGACATTGGTCAGGCTCGGGCCGAGAGCCGCAGCAAAAGCAAGGGCTAGCAAGAACGTCGGAAAGGTCCAGAAGACGTCGATGACCCCCGATATCACATAGTCTACCTTTCCTCCGAAGTACCCAGCGAGCAGCCCCAGCATAAGGCCTATGGTCAGCGAGAAGAGGACAGCAATGGTCCCGACCAGCAGGGAGACCCGCCCTCCCCAGAGTACCCTACTTAACATATCCCTGCCAAGCTCGTCGGTTCCGAACAGATGGTGGGAGGATGGCTGGAAAGGCACGTTGATAAATGTGGGATCCCTGTACTGAGGACCTGCCATCGGCAGAATCGGTGCCAGTATCGCAGAGAGCGCAATGACAAGGACAAATCCAGTTCCAATCAACATCATTGTGTTTCTCGAGCCGCGTTGAATCAGATCGGCCAACTGAGCTTTTGTCCCTCCCTCATTCCTCCAGGTCATGAGCCTGTCACTCAGTGACTTGCGGCCGATCATCCAAGCCTCACCCTCGGGTCAGCCCAGGCATAAAGAATATCAGCGACGAGGTTTCCCATTATGACGAATATGGCAAGGACAAGGATTGCCCCCTGGACAAGAGGAATGTCCTTGTTGAAAATCGCACTCGTCATGAGTTGGCCTATTCCAGGCCACTGGAACACCTCTTCGACAACAACCGAACCGCCGACGAACCAGCCTATGTCAAGCCCCAGGACGGTTATAACTGGTAGTAGGGCATTCTTGAGGGCGTGCTTGAAAATCACCTCTCGTTCGGGCAACCCTCGAGATCTCAGCTGTGTTATGTAGTCCTGCCTGATGACTTCGAGCATGCTGGACCTCATAATCCTGGTCATCAGGGCGGCATTGCCAACGCCAAGGGTCAGAGCAGGCAATGCCAGGTTTATCAGGCCGCCGCTTGCTCCCTGGATGGGAAACCAGCCAAGTCTAACCGCAAAGACCATTAAGAAAATGATTCCAAGCCAGAAAGGCGGCATGGCATAGGCGATCAGAGTGAAAACCATCCCTGCTCGGTCTATCCATGAGTTGTGTTTCAGAGCTGAAATGACGCCCAGCGGTACCGCGATTGAATAGGAAATCACGAGCCCTAGGCCCATCAGCATCAGCGTGTTTGGAAGTTTCATTGCTATCAGGGACGATACGCTAGCTCCCTGCCACACTGTGATCGACGATCCAAGGTCTCCGTGAATTAGCCTCCATAGGAAGATCCCATACTGTTCCCATATCGGCTTGTTGAGTCCGTACTGCTCTCGAACCTGCTCGATGACATCGGGTCCTGCCCTCGGAGGGACAATGTACTTTATGGGATCGCCAGGAGTCAGATAGAGCATCAGAAAGACTATCAGAGTGGCCGTGACAATCACAGGAATCGAAAACAAGATTCTCCGGATGATGTATGATGCGAGATCTGCCATCTGCTGTGGGTCTCCTCCGGGTTTGGTCGAATCGGTTCGCAGTAAAGATTATGGGAAAGGGTTTGGGGACGCCGACACTCACTTGTTGATATCGACGTCTACAATGTCCTGGACAGTTTCCTGACCCAGCGGATGCACGGTCCAGCCCGAGACCCAGGTGTGGACGGCGTGTATCTGCTCCCAGTAGAATATGGGCGCCCAAGGCGACAACTCAAGAAGGCGTTCGTGAGCCGCTGTCATGGCGGCGGTGTACTCTGCATCGGATGTCGCAGCGTATCCCTGGAGTATCAGGTCATCGAACACGGGGTCGCTGAAGTGCGCCGTGTTCGGGTAAGGTATGTAGTCACTGCCCAAGAGCCAGTCCATTATGTCTGCTCGTGGCCACGAGTCCTTGCCCATATCCGAATCGAAATCTCCTTGGGAACAGAGATCCTCAAGCGTGTTCATATCGTACTGCGAAAGCGCCACATGAACACCGCACTCCTCTATCTGCTCCTTCAAGAGTGCACTCATGCTGCTATCCTCACCTCTGGTCGTCGTCCATATTCTGAGCGTTAGCTCCTGATGGTGCTTCTCGACCCACCCGTTTTGATCGCTGTCAACGTACCCCGCAATTGACAGGAGCTCCGCAGCCCTCACGGGGTCATACGTAAAGTTTAACGCCGGGTTAGTGTTCGTCTCTGGGAGGATCGGCGGCAAATAGTTCGGCGCTGGCTCTCCGTATCCGTACCAAACGGTCTGGACAATCTCGGTCCTGTTTATCATGAACCCGAAGGCTTTCCTGAGGCTGACATTGTCCCATGGAGCCATCCCGCAATTGAATTCAAGGAAGTACACTCCTTGACCAGGGCCCGACAGTATTTCAGTGTCAGACCTGGCTTGATACTGACCAATCTTGTAGGGAGGGACGCTCATGAGAACATCGATGTCTCCGCTCTCATATGCCAGGGTGCGCGATGCATCGTCCGGGACTATCTTGTAGATAATCTTGTCGATCTTGGCAGCCCCTCTGTTCTCCATCCATCTTGGTGCCCAACTGTAGTTGGGGTTCTTCACCACGGTTACGCTTTCGCCAGGGATCCACTTCTGGATCATGAACGGCCCCGATCCTGTCACATTGGTCCCCGTTCCATAGCTGTCACCTGCAGCCTGAACAGCCGCCGGGCTCATGATAGCCGAATAGATGTTTGACAGGTTGAACATGAGGCTGGAGTCAGCGTAGCTCAGATTGAACTGGACCGTCACAGCATCGATCACCCACACCTCTGCAATCGACGCGAACATGTACGCAGAGTATGCATCGGGTCCTCCCTGATACTCGACGTTCCACTTGATAGCCTCCGCATCGCAGGGCGTACCATCGTGGAACTTCATGTTCGGCTTGAGGTTCATGAGCAGAGTGAGGTTGTCCCTGTCCATGACCCAGGTGTCCACCAAGCCGTCGGCATATCCGCCTTCCAGATCTCGCGTGAACAGAGTGTCATAGATGACATCCGCAGGACCGAACATCCAGTTGGCCTTGGAAGGATCCATGATCGTGATGTCCTCGGCCATGCCGACAACCAGCACTTTCTCCTTCTTCTCCTTGCCTCCAAACAAGCCTGCTGCCCAGGCACCAGCCAGTGCTGCAATAATGAGCACCAGGGCAACCACCAACGCCAACATCATCTTGCCCTTTGGTCTCACAGGCGGGGCAGAGGTTGATGATGGCGAGCTCACGGACGATTCACTAGAATTGCCCAATTTCCCCCCTCCGATTCAATGTCAGAGAGATTCTCAGGCCACTTGTTGCGGCGATGACATTTAGAGACGTGCCTGATTACCCTCTGAGGTCTCCTAAGCAACCTGGAATCGACTCAAGGAGTATTAATGGATTACCTGCCGAAATCGTCGAAGATGGTCATTCCGATGCGGAGAATGGGCTTCCGTTGTTCCAGAGAGAGATCTCGCATCCGAGCCTTCTCAGCAGCGTAACGGCGGAATCGCGCTTCGCATCAGAGAGTGCGATCAACAACCCTCCCTCGCGACCATCACCTCTCCTCAGAGCCCGCCACACATAATCCACAGGCTGAATGTGAATGCCCTCGACCCCGAGCTCTTTGTACGAATCAAGGATCAGGAAATACGTATCGGTTCTTCCACCCAGATACTTGGCTGTAACTAGTCCTCCGACATTCACGAAGTGGCCCACCTGCCATGAGAGAGTCCGACGAGCGTCTCCTGGCGCAGGTCCAGCCAAGAACCTCCTTGCAACCAGGCCAGGTCTGGTAGCATCTAGGAGTCTGCTGCACCTGAGATTGAGAATGAGATTGAAGTCCCATTCCTGGGTCTTGTCTGCCAGCTCAGCCGTCAATGCCCTGAACCTGGGCAGGCTCATTCCCTTTGCTCCATCTCTCATGATAATCGGTATTGCGCACAGCTTTCCACCAGAAATCTTCTCAATGGCGTATTTTACTCCCTCGGGACTGCAGCCAACTCTTACGCTATCTGACTCGACAGGCAGAGGATAGCGATATGTGGTCACTCTCAGTCTCTCGACCATCTCGTCTGATAATCGCTTTCCTGCCTTGCGAACCTCGAGAAGAATCGCTCTCTCCTCCAGATCGCGAGAGCTTACGTTGACCCTTGCGACCTTGGCAACGTAGTCTTCGTCAACGGACCTTCCAGAATGTTTGATGAATCCTCGCGCCCGAAGTACTTGCACAGCTGTATATGCTCCGCAAGTGCTCTCCTTCTGATCGCGCATGTGAAGGCGTTCATTGAGCATCCCATCAAACGATGTCAGCAGATGCCATTCTGTTCTCTGCAATGCCCCAGCTTTCTGGACTCGCTTAGAACGTCTCAAGATATGTCCTCCACTCCCAGTCAGAAACATGACACTGGTAATCGTCCCATTCAGCTCGCTTGATCTTGATGAACTCCTCGAGCATGACACTGGAGACTCTCTTCATCAGCACCTTGTCTTTTCTAAGCTCGTCGATCGCTTCGCCAAGGCTTTCGGGCAGCCGCGGACACCCCTCGGATTTAGCTTTGTCGTCGGACCATGAGCCTATGTCCTCGCAGATTGGGTCACCGGGGTCCATGCCCTCCTCAACGCCGTGAGTTCCAGCAGCAAGGATTGAACTGCCCAGAAGGTATGGATTGCACGTTCCATCCGCCGATCTCAATTCCAACCGCATGGACCTGCTCATTCTCTTGGGAACCCTTATCATGACAGCCCGGTTGCCCACGCCATAGCAGGCATGCGCTGGCGCCCACGTCCCTGGCCGGATCCTTCTGTAAGAGTTAACGGAGCACGCTCCGATAGCAGTCAGAGCTGGAGCGTGCTCGATAAGTCCTCCGAGGAATTGATATCCCAGCTTGGACAAGCCGATTCCCCTCTTGTCTGACGGGTCATAGAACAGGTTCCTTCCCGACCGCTTGTCAACGAGGTTGATGTGGACATGAAGGCCGCTTCCAGCCTTGTCCTCGAACGGCTTCGGCATGAACGTCCCAACGAGTCCGTGCTGCCTGGCAATCGCTCGCCAGGTTTGCTTGAATGTCAGGAAGGAATCACAGGCTTTTAGGAGTGGTTGATGCTCTAGATTGACCTCATATTGGCCTGGGCCGTATTCGGCAGTCGCCTTCTCCGCACCTATGTTCATTTGGCGCATCGAGCGGAATATCCCATTGAGAACGGAACTCTGAATATCCAGGCCATCCGCAGTGAAGCATTTGGAGTTGTCCGCAGGCAAATAGCCAGTGTCGGTCTTTCTCACCAAATACGCTTCCCCTTCGTAGGCAGCTTGTACGATCATGCCATCTCTCTCCAGATCTGACAAAGAGCGCGCAAGTCCTCCTCTGGGATCACCCTCCCATGGTTTGCCATGTTCGTCCTTAAGCCACGCATACACTCGCGCCGTCCTATCGAGGTAGGGAATGATTTCTAGGGTTTCTTCATCCGGGAACATGTAGAAATCCCCGTCTTCTGGTCCCCATCTCGGGTTGGGCACCATATGTTCGAGAACAGTGAAGCTGAATATTGCCATCGACATGTTGAGGCCATCCTCGAAAGCCTTCTCCAGAAGTGACGGAGTGACAACTCTCCCTCTGATCACTCCGGCTAGATCAAGAGTCTCGAGGCGAACGTGCTCTATCCCAGACTGCTCGAGTTTCTTGATTATGTTCCTAGCTCTGGTTCTAGACTTGTCCATTGGGTTCGCGAGAGTATCATAACCGACGGTACTTAATTGTTCACGAGATGTCGGACGGGACCAATCATTCATCGCGCTTTCTACAGGCCCGGAACAGGCCTCTGCCAGAAATACGCTATCTCCTCGATTGTACATAGTTAACTACCTGCAATCACATTCCAGAGCCATGGCAGAGAGACTCAAGATCCTGAGCCAGGAGCAAATTGGACTGGTCCACGAGAAGAGCATCCAGATACTTGATGAGGTTGGCATCAAGTTCTGGGAGCAGAGCGCCGTGGACATCCTGGAGAAGTCTGGCGCAGTAGTGGATCGCAAGAGTAACACAGTGAGATTCCCCAGAGACCTTGTTCTCAAGTCTCTCAAGAAGGCGCCAAAAGAGATACTCCTTGCGGGAAGGAACAAGAAGCACGATCTCGTGCTTGGAAATGGCAGATCCTACTTCGGCACGCTTGGAACCGCGCCACTGGTTTTCGACCTGGATACTCGCGAGAGACGGTACGCAGTGCGGAAGGATCTGGAGAACTTCGCCCATATTACTGACTCTCTCGAGAGTCTGAGATACTTTCACACATGCGTCACCCCGACGGATATGCCAACGAACGTGGTTGATTTGCACAGATGGGCCATTGCGCTCAATAACACAGAGAAGCACTGCATGGGAGCTGCGGTCTACAACACTGACAACATGCCATTCCTCCTTGAGATGCTTGAGGAAATCGCAGGAGGGCGAACAGAGCTCGAAGCGAGGCCCATGATCACCGCTACCGAATGCCCGGTGTCGCCGCTCCAACACGATAGGAGACCTCTGAGGGGGATTATGGAGTTCGCGAGACGCAAATTGCCTGTGATCGTCTACTCTGAGCCAAAGGCTGGAGCTACAGCTCCAGCATCCCTTGCGGGAACACTCGTCGTGTCAAACTGCGAAGTATTGAGCGGAATAACGCTCATGCAGGTGATCAATCCAGGAGCTCCTGCGATCTACGGAAGCGTTGCCACCCTCATGGACATGCGGACGGGAGCGATTGCATTCGGCTCCCCGGAGACAGGCCTGTTGGCTGCGGCCACTACCCAGATGGCGCAATACTATGGCATTCCGAACATGACTCCTGGCGGAAGAACCGACTCCAAGATGACGGACGAGCAGGCAGGATACGAGAAGCAGGGAGCCGCATTGATGGCAGGACTTGCTGGAGCCAGCTTGAACAATATGGGCGGACTGCTCGAATCCAACCTTGTCGCCAGTTACGAACAGATCGTCATCGACGACGAGATTGTCGGGACTGTTGAGAGAATACTTGATGGCATCGACTTCGATGCTGACGCCCTGGCGATAGACCTCATAAAGGATGTCGGACCCGGAGGAACGTACATCTCCAGGAGGCACACACTGGCGAGGCTCAAGAAGGAGCATTACATGTCTCGACTGAGTGATAGGAAGCAGTACTCGGCCTGGGTTAGGGAAGGTTCCAAGCAGATGAATGACAGGGCCCGGGAGAGAGCGAGGGCGATTCTCAAGGAGCACGCGCCTCCGCCACTGGACAAATCCGTCGATAGGAGAGTCCAGGATATCATCAGGAAGGCCGCGAAGAAGAGGGCGTAGCGCGAAGGATTTCCCTCGACAAACGGGAACCTAGAGCCTGTGCTCGACGAACTTTCCCACGCAGGGATTGCCAACACAGAGATGCATTGTGAGGTTTGTTGCATCGAGGACCAGCGCTATGTTGGTCTTGTACTTCTCGTTTTGTGGAACCCCAACGTCCAGATGTCTGCATATTGATCCGGGACGGTTCACATGGTCCCTGAGAATGGCCTTTAATGATTCGACCGTGATTTCGCCGAATTGCGATTTCATGAGCCTGAGCGCCCTATTGTATCTCACTACGGAGGATGTTCCATCCTTCAGCGACCTGTTTCCCTCATTCCCGAAGAGTGATTCGTACCTCGCCATTCTCGGATGTATGTAGTGGTTAGCATGAACGATGTATCCGTCGATCCCGTTTATCGCCGCGAAGTCAGTCGCTGATGCCTCAACACTGTACAGCTCACCGCTTGAGTGGCAGATGTTATTGTTCAAGCTTGACGCTCGGTGGGGCGGAGCCGCCGCAGTTATCGCTTCTCCCAGCCGTCGGCAAGCGATTATCCTGTGGGCAACCATGAGATTAGGGACTCCGATTCTGGTGTCGTTTGGATAAACAGCATTCCCCGTCAATGTCAGGCCTGCAGAGTTCATGCCAGCCACCCACTCAAGACCACCTAGCGTAAGGACAAGGCACGAGGGTTTACCTCGTGGCCTAGCTCCGAGCAGGACGTAGTTCTTCTCCTCGCTGGGCCTCCAATCCTCAGAGTGGGCGTGCAGCACTGACCCGTCCGAAGTGCCCTGTTGGTTCACTGCGACATCGGTGCACAGCCCTTTCTCGCCCTCGACCAGAAGAACGAACAGGTTCTCGAATCCTTGTCCAGAGCCCTTCGAGAAGCCCTTCACGAATTCGACATAGCCGGGGTTGTACTCCTCGGAGTAAGGGATGTACTCTTGGGACCTCTCGATCGCCTGCTCCCAGGAGATCCTCGATTCCTCCAGCCTTCGTCGCGATTCGGCAAGCCTCCTCGAGATGGCATGCCTGCACTTCTTTCCGACTTGAACGCCCATGTCGTAGTCCGAGCCAGATACCTCGATCGTCAGAATGCCTTTTTGGGGTTTCATTAGACCACGGCCACTCTACTGGGAATCACGATTGTTCAGATAAGCATTTGCGACCCTGGAGCAAATGACCATCTCAGCTACCGGGCCAATAGGCTGTAGATCATCTCGGCGGCTGCGAGATACACGCCACAAGTGAATATGATCTTGACCACCCTGGTCCTCAGCCTCGCAAGGCCCCATGTGGAGCCGATGATAGCCATAATGAAGATGATTGGCGTAAGAGCGAGTGCAAGGTCGACGTGTATCGCAGCCCCCCCATTGAAAGCGTACGCAGCAAGTGCCGCTGGGGTCAAGATCGCACCCATGAGGGCAGAGGTCCCTATCGCCCTCCGGGTCTGGATCTTAAACACGTATATTATCAGGGGAACGCTGACCACACCTCCGCCGATGCCAAAACTGCCCACGAGGAACCCGGTGAGGACGCTCACGCCCATTCCTGCGAGCTTGGTCTTTGAGCTGAACTCTGTCGGAGATGCATGGGGCTCATCCCGGGCTCTGTAGTTGTCGTACATCATCTTGGTGGCCACGATTACCAGCAGTGTCGCGAATGCGCCCTTCACGATATTCTCCTGCACCGATGTGGTGAACAATACGCCACCGACAACCCCGAGGAGCCCAGCCCCCGCGAGCGTGATCCCGAGCCTGAAGTCCACGAACTGCTTCTTGCTGTGGGAGTAGGTGGAGCTCACCATTGTAGCGAATGCGAAGCACAGCGAGAGCGGTACGATCTCCCTCATCACGAGGCTCACGAAGAAGAGATCCATGATGGGAACGTACAGCTGGCCGCCTCCAAGACCGAGATTGGAGTAGAAGAATGCGACGCTGGCCACGAGAAGGGCGACTATGAGGAGGGATTCGACGCCGACCGCCTCGAATGCCATGGTCGGTGTTAGCAATCGGCGGATATTAAACACATCTTATTGTACAGTTGTTCGAAGGATAGAGGCTTTTCACGAAACATATGCGAACAAACACGGCTGAAAATCGAATCAACCTAAATCTTTTTATAACCAGTAGCAATTCGTTCGGCTGAGGGATCAGCGAGGACTGGATGCCATGAAGCTGTTGAGAGTTGACCTGACCACTGGCAAGTTTGCCGACCAGGAAGTGCCAAAGGAAGATGAGACGAAGTTCCTGGGCGGAAGAGGGCTCGCGGCGAAGATGCTCTATGAGGAGAACAAGCCAAAAGTGGACCCATTCGATCCCGAGAACCGCCTGATCATCATGACCGGTCCATACACAGGCACGCTTGGGTCATTCACGGCGTTCTACAATGTGACGACCAAGGCGCCTCTGACGGGAGCCATACTGTCAGCCCACTCTGGCGGCCACTGGGGACCGATGTTCAGGAAGACGGGCTACGACGGCATCGTTTTCAAAGGCAGGTCCAGGAAACCAGTCTACCTACTGATCACAGACAAGGGACCTGAGCTCAAGGATGCCTCTGATCTCTGGGGAAAGAACGTTTTCGAAACGATCAAGACCCTGGAACAGAGGCATGAGAAGGCCAAAGCCGCGGTCATCGGCCCCGCGGGCGAGAACAGGGTGATGTACGCAGCGATCATGAACGACATGACAAGGGCTGCGGGAAGAGGCGGTGTCGGCGCCGTCATGGGCTCGAAGAACCTGAAAGCGATAGTCGTTCACGGCACAAAGGAGGTCCCTCAGGCCGACCCGGAGAAGCTCAAGGAGACTTTCAAGACCGCAACCGCAACGGTCAAGGAGAAGTCCGCAGCATTCGCGAAGTACGGTACATCCATGGTCGTCGGCATCACTGGCAAGGCAGGAACGATCCCGACGAGGAACTTCCAGACCGGGTACTTCCCCGAATACGAGAAGATCGGTGGAGATGCGCTCGTGAACAACTACAAGACAAAGGATACTGCATGCGCGAGATGCCCGCTCCACTGCGGGAACGAGACAAAAGCCGAAAAAGACTACCAGGTCGAGACCGAGGGGCCTGAGTACGAGACGCTAGCGATGTTCGGATCGAACCTGGACAACTCCAACCTGGAATCCATCCTGATGGCAAACGACCTCTGCAACAGATATGGAATGGACACCATCTCCTGCGCTGACACCATCGCCTGTGCGATCGAGCTCTTCGAGAAGGGGATCATATCCGAGAAGGACACAGGGGGACTCAAGCTGACCTGGGGAGACCACAGGACCATCGTCAAGCTGGTCGAGATGACGGGCAAGAGCGAGGGGTTCGGCAAGCTGATCGGCCTTGGTTCCAGGAGGCTCGCAGCGAAGTACGGTCATGAGGCCATGAAGTACGCGATGAACGTCAAGGGTATGGAGTTTCCGGGCTACGACCCCAGGGGCATTCAGGGCATGGCCCTCGCATTCGCAACATCCACGAGAGGAGCCTGTCACCTGAGGGCTACGATGTATGTCCCTGAACTTTTCCAAGGAATCCTTGACAGGTTTACGGTGAAGGGAAAGGCTCAGACCCTCAAGGACCTGCAGCAGCTGTTCGCCCTCTACGATTCAATGGTGCTCTGCAAGTTCGGCGCCAGGAACGCGTTCGGGAATTCCTGGGACAA
>Ga0315296_10000504_pt1 | contig 35792 bp, 30 predicted proteins | sample YL17G14_18_MG_FD_203921 | JGI IMG/M metagenome (GOLD analysis project Ga0315296, IMG submission 203921) | Sediment microbial communities from Yellowstone Lake, YNP, Wyoming, USA - YL17G14_18 | ecosystem: Environmental > Aquatic > Freshwater > Lake > Sediment | place: USA: Wyoming | collected... | reverse complement strand
CTCGTCCATCAGAATACCTCAATCCCTCTTGACCGTCATCGGTATGACGCTCTTCTCGAACTCCTTGATGGCTATATCGATGGGGTCAATGGTCTCCTCAGGAACATCCACGAGTATCGGGGCACCGAGACTGATTTGCAGCGCCCTCGCGCCTATAATTCTGGCTCTCTCGAATCTCGTGTACTTCAAAGTCTTAACCTCACTGAGGAGGTATCCCCTAAAATTTGCCTCCTTTATATACGTTTGGGGGAAACGGAAGGGTGTCGGACCAGCAGAGCAGCTTCTCGCGACCTAGACGTGAGACGTGTCCCGAGCAACTCGTGCGAACAATAATACGATTAGAATTATATTATGATTTATATGAGTTTGCGATGTCCGCAGCTTACGGTCATCGCTCAAGCAGGCCAGCGAAGCGAATCCGTTTATCGTATCTCGGCTTCGAAATCCGCACATTTTTTCCCGGGAAATTCGTGTTATTCCACAACCGCTTTATCGCGCGTTTGCTTATCCGAGACACAAGAGGGAATCATCATGCCGAAGGTTCCGAACATCAGAGTCGAGCCTCCAGGCCCGGAGGCCAAGAAAGTCGTCGCCAAGGACGATGAATACATCGTGAAGGCGACCAAGACAGCGCCACTCGTCTTCAAGAAGGCGGAGGGCTCGGTCATAGAGGACATCGATGGCAACACCTACATTGACTTCTACGCTGGCGTCGGCGTCCTGAACGTGGGTGCGAGGCACCCGAAGGTCGTCGCCGCGATCAAGGATCAGGTGGACAAGTACACGCACGTGGCAGGCACCGACTTCTACTGCAAGCTGCAGTCCACGCTCGCCGAGAGGCTGGCGAAGACCGCTCCTGGCAAGAACAAGAAGATGGTCTTCTTCTCGAACACGGGCGCTGAGTCCGTCGAGGCAGCCATCAAGATCGCAAAGAGAGGAACTGGTAAGCAGGTCATACTGGACTTCCTGGGCGCGTTCCATGGAAGGACCGTCGGCGCGATGACGCTGACTGCGAGCAAGTGGGTCCAGAGAGAAGGCTACACGGCCACGCTGATGCCGGGAGTGTTCCACGTTCCGTACGCGTACTGCTACAGGTGCATCTATAAGCTCCAGTACCCCGAGTGCGACATGTGGTGCGCGAGGGTCATCGAAGACGTCTACTTCGAGACCCAGATCCCGCCGAACGACCTAGCCGCGATATGCATGGAGGTCATCCAGGGAGAGGGAGGGTATGTCGTGCCTCCGAAGGAGTTCGTCAAGATGGTCTTCGACCTCACGAGGAAGTACAAGTGCCTGTTCATAGACGACGAGGTCCAGTCCGGCTTGGGCAGGACCGGCAAGATGTGGGCGGTCGAGCACTTCGGTGTTGAGCCCGACATCATCTGCAGCGCCAAGTCCCTCGGAGGCGGCCTGCCGATTGCGGCGACGATCGTCGACGCGAAGCTGAACTTCGACAGGTATGGGAGGCACTCGAACACGTTCGGAGGCGCATCGCTGGCTCACGCAAGCGCGCTCGCCACGCTGGATGTGATCGAAGGCGAGAAGCTCATCGAGCGCGCGGCCAAGCTCGGCAAGGAAGCCAAGAAGCGCCTCGAGGAGATGCAACAGAAGTACGAGATCATCGGCGACACCCGTGGCGTGGGCATGATGCTCGCGCACGAGTTCGTCCAGGACCGGAAGACCAAGAAGCACGCCCCGAAGAGCAGGGACAAGATCTCCGACATGGCGTTCAAGAAGGGCCTGATGCTGCTTCCGTGCGGCAAATCGAACATCAGGTACATCCCGCCTCTGAACATCCCCGAGGAACAGCTGAACACCGGCTTCGACATCCTCGAGGACTGCATCAAGTACGTCAACAAGAACAGGGCGGACTGAATCTAAACTCCTTTCATCTAGTTTCCGGAATCCCTGTCCGACCAGGGATTCCAACCATTTGTTTTATCTGGATTACGAGCCATACGAATTCAACGGAAATGGTGTAGCATGGGAGACGAGTACGAGAAACGGCGGCACGAGGACAGGGTTATTGCGACGATGTACAGGCTGGACCCCGACAGGCTCGCCGCCGTCAGAAGGGCTGCAACCGGGATGACAAGGTGTCCCGGGTGCGATACGCTCAACCCGGCCGATCAGAGAAGATGCTACAAATGCGGCGCGAACCTCTATTACGACCTCCCGGACGAAGAGAAACCGAAGGACGATGGACAGAAGGAGGAAGAAGCACATCTCGACAAGGGATCCGAGCCGGAGGACGACCGCCATACCCCGCCCTACTACTGACAACAGAAGCAGCGTTCGGCCCAGGATTCGTATCCCGCAAAACTGTTCGAGATTCTAGCGTAACGACTTGTTGACTGAATAAAAGACGATCAAGGGGTTTGTGTGAGAGCGGTCCTCGTGTCGAGATCACTCGAGGATCGGGAACTTCTTAACAAGGGGCATGTCCGCCCACCACTTGCCAAGGCCCCACCATCTTCCCGGCCTCACGAAGATCGTGCCGATGAAGAGTATGGCGTACACGATATGGTCGTCCAAGAACGGGTTGTTCTCAGGCGGCAAATGGGTCGACCACAACAGGAGCATCAGCGCGGCCCCAGATATGCCGGCGATCTTCTGACCGACTCCCAGTATCATGGCCACACCCACGGCGACAAGCGCCAGCATGAACAGGGCGTCCACGACCGAGTTGCCGGACAGACCGTTCCAGAAATCTGCCAAGGGTCCGACAGCAGCGAACTTCAGGTAGCCCGTAGTAGGAGATCCCCCGTTCAACCACGAGTTGCTCGATGCAGTCGCGTAGCCTAATCCGAATGTCTTGTCGAGAAACGCCCACAACATGGTCCAGCCAAGGGCCAGTCTGACACCTACCCAGACATACTGTTCTTTCTCAAGCTTCTCTAGCTTCATTCTTCCACTCCACCGATTTTACCGGTAACGGCGTTAAGTGCGAAACGCTAGACCTTTATGAATCTATCACCGAAACCGAGGAATGGGGGTTCGGGACGGTCGTAGGCGGCCACGGACCCGCTCTCCGGACCGTCTTGCAAGAGCTTTATTGCTAGCAGAATCCATTCTCATTCCGAATAATGCCGGGAGAGAGACCATGGAAGAGAATGAGTCTTTGGAGGACGATGCCGACATCAGGAACGATCTGTGGGTGAAGGAGAACTACATCGGCCTCTGTGATGAGTTCCCCAACCAGTGGATCGCGGTCACGGATCAGGATGTAATCGCCTCAGGCATCACAAAGAGACAGGTAGAGAAGAAGGCCAAGGAGATAGCTCAGGACCGAAGATACTCACTGTACTTCATGGAACCAAGCGCCCTGCCACCGTGACCTGGGCTGATCTGCCCGCAACGAGCATGGATTCTCATCACGCCGCGCCGGCAAGAAGAAGAACCGCACTCAAGAATATGCCGGACACTAGGAACGCTGGCGCCGCGTACGCCGACCAGAGATAGGATGGCTCTTTCCTGACCTTTCCAGAGACTGCCACAAAGAACATTGCCTCGATGAGCAACAGGATCGCCATACCAACAGCGAAGATGCCTGGAAGGCCGACGGCTGTGGCAAACAGGGACAGCAAAGAGCCGAAAAGCAGGCTGGCGATTGCCAACTTCCAAGCTCTCTCTCTGCCGAGCCGCACGACCCAATTCATCTTTTCCACTTGAAGGTCTGCCTCGAGATCCGGATACTCCGTGGCAATCATGAATCCGATTATCAGGAACATCAATGGGAGCGCCACCAGGAAGATCTCGTTGCTCCAGGACCCGGACTGCAGGAGGAACGAAGCCGCAGGAGCGACAAACGACAGCAATCCGACCATGATTGGCTCCCCGAGTCCTTTGTATGCGAAACTGAGAGGCTCCAACGAATACTCCAGCCCCAGGAACAGACCGACGACCATCAAACCGATCAGGAGAGGCCCGGCCTCGAATGCCAAGACGATTACAGTCATCGAGGCGAGGCTCGACACTACGAATGCGACGAGTAGAGCGAGCGCGATCTTCTTGCTAACCCGACCTGAGGATAGCTCTCCGCTTCCTCCTGAGAACATGGTGCGGTTCGTGTTCAGGCCGTCCGTGACCAGATCGGAATACTCATTTGCGATGGCCCCTGCCAACTGAACAGAGCTTATCAAGATCTGGAAGATCCCGGCTTTGGCCCAATCCACATCTGAACCGAGGCTCAGGGCAAGCGCTATGCCGAGGAAGTTCAGGAAGAATCCGCCAACGAGGAAATGCGGCCTGAGAAACTTGACGAGTGACGATGCCTTTGATGAAATGCCATTCTCCACCAATCGGTAACCAGAACTCACAGGCCACCTCCTCCTATTCAAGGCACCGACGTACGGACACATTGGTGACCATCACATGCGAACGGAGGATGACCCGCCAATGGGAAAGACTGGCGGCGAATGCTCGAAGCGGGCCCGGTGGGATTTGAACTTCCGGAACTGGCCAAATTCTAACAACGGGGTCATAGATTTCGTGAGAGAGCGCACCAAACCCCTTCTTTTCTTTCCTCTCTACGGTCTCTTCCGAGGAGAAGCTCGAACCCCGTGGAAGCCTACTCCCCGGGTTTCGGAGGTTTCTCCTTTCCCGAGGAGGACTCATCCGAGAACTGGGCTACTGCGGTCCCAATATCCTTCACCGCCGCCTTAGCGTCCGATTCCTTCGCCTTCCTCCTCATGCCGAAGATCGCTGGGATGGCGATGCACACAATGATAGCGATGGTCGCGAGGGCGATCCAGAAGGTGAATCCGAGACCGCCTCCGCCTCCCTCGTCTTCTTTCTCAACGCTCAGCGTTTTGGTTTCCTCGGTGTTCCCAGCGACGTCAACCGAGTAGAATTCCACGGAATGATCGATATCACCCGGAATCTCGATCGGGCCCGTGTAGTTCTGCCAAGGTCCGCCGTCGACGCGGAAGTATGTCCTGTCTACTCCGCTCGTCACGTCGGTCGCATTGAGCGTAACATTCCTTCCGGACAGAGATGAAACCGTCGATGGAGCTGTCAAATCCACTGTAAACTTCAGATACCGCAGTTCCTCCGAATTCCCTTTGAGGTCGTATGACCTGTAACTCAAGTTATGAGAGCCTTCTGAAGCACATTCGACAGGTGACGTGTAGGTGTTCCAAGAGTTGAGGTCGAGCAGATACTCAGTCCGAGCTATCCCAAGCAGCCCGTTCAAGGCAGAAAGAGTCACGTTCACAGGGGAGATATACCAACCACTTTCACCGAGCGTGCCCGAGATGGTCGCGATGGTGTTTATCGGAGGCCATCCTATTGTGAGATCTCCGTAGTTCGCTAAAGACGCGTTTGCGCCCATGAAGTAAGGCCACGAACTGCCGTTATTCATTGTCGCGTCGAAGATCCCCAATGATGAGTTACTGTTCGTGGCAAATCCGACCACATCACCGACGTCTACCCCAATTAGACCGAGGGGGAGCGCGAATTCATAGATTCTATGATTGACAGCGGAACCCCCGCTTGTCCCGAAGCCAACAGACGCAGCGATGCCACCGTGACCCGGCAGGCCGGGGTCGAAAGGCTCGCAGTCGACAATCCAATCCAACGCAGCGGCGGAGTAAGTCTTGTGAACCGATTGACCAGGCATAGGACCGACCATAAACTGATCCTCCCCGCCGACACCAGCGGTGTTGTCATTGCCGGTGTCGAATGCAATCGATGCGGAGTCACCCATGTCAGCCGATTCATCACCTGCGACATCCAGGCAGATGTAGATATGGGTCAGATTGTTCTTCACGAGCATTGCTGCGTCCAGCGGATTCCCTCTGTCCGGGCTACCAATGTCGGCGATTGCGGCGTCCTGCCATTCGTCCGGACCGAACACGCCGTCGATCAACGGCTGCGAAAGAGACCATTTGGAGGTAAACGAGCCTGCCTCGAACTCCGCGTAGCCGTAACTGTCTGTCACGTACCAGATGTCATCCAGACTTCTAACGCCGCCAACATCGTCGCGCAGCCACAGTAGAATGTGGTACGGGCCGTTCAGCTCAGCCGCATTGATCAAACTGCCCCTGACAGCAATCGACATCGCCTGAGCGCCAACATCTAGGTAACGCCACTCCTCGACTTCACCTATATCGACCCAGGAGGAGTTGACCGACTTCATCAGTTGACATATGATTTGGTAATCGTTCGCCTCGAAGACATCCACGGAGAAACTCGTGATGAGGAACTCGTTGCGTCCGTTGCCGTCGGTATCCAGACCAGACGCACCGGTGACAATGTCAAACATGGCTGGCAGATGTTCGAACTGATTAAATGTGTACGAATCGGTGAAATCCAAGTACTCGTCGACGAAGGCCCAGGGGTAAGTATGCAGGTACGCTCGGATAACGTACGGCCCGTCAGCTCCATTAGCCCATATCTTGATGCCTTCGATAGACAGAGGGACAACGTACGTCCCCACCGCGAAAGCGGCGCCGCTCCCAACGCTGTGTATGATATGGCCCGCGCTGTCGTTCAACTCAACGGAAACCATGTAGCTGCCGGCCTCGTACACTTCAAGCGTGACCTCAATCACGAGGAAATCGAACAGGCCGTCGGAATCGGTGTCCTGAACGTATTCATTAGATGGCGGCAGAAGGGCCGCCACCGGCTGTGCGACAGCGGTTGGTGAGATGCATGGGACGACCGGCAACAACATCGATAAGGCGATAAGGGACGCTAGCATCGACAAAGCACGCATTGAGTGACCCCAGAGGTTCGTTCCGCCATCTCTGTCATGGGTCGGGCGCGCTATTAATATCCTCTGCCTCTGAACGCCTGATCAAGTCGATCAGAATCGGGTGCTCATCACGCTTGCTGCTCAGAGAAGCGAGCCGGTGGAATTTGAATTTCCGATACTGGCCAAATTCTAACAATGCGGTTTTAGGTTTCGTGAGAGAACGCACCAGACCCTTTCAGTTCTTTCCCTTATTTTGGACCTTCTCAGAAAGGAGTGGACCGAAGGGGATTTGAACCCCTGACGAGCCAGATGGTCGGAATACGGTTTCAATCAGCGGGAAATTGACCGGAGCCAAACCTCTTCCTTCTCTCTTATGTTCCCCTTATCCAACCTGAGATCCCCATCTCCTTGACGGCTATCTCAATCGGGGTTGGCTCGCATGACCTGTATGTCCCAGAATCATCCAGATACAAGATGCGAGGTTTCAGTTTGAAATTGCCCTTCGCTGTGGGTTTGAGCACCAGTTTCACGTCTTCAGTCTTGAGGGCGTCGAGCCTTCGTCCTTTCAGATTGATCTGGCTTTCCTCCATCCGATACTTCTCCGGTTCTTGGACCACGATGAATCCTTTCGGGACCGATTCTTCGACCTTCGTGAGTTGGGCCGTTCCCCTTCCAGCGTTCACCAGCTCGATATCAAGGCTGAGTTCCTGTCCTACATGAAGCTCCTTCGGTTTGGCTATCAGAGTCGCCTGGACATCAGCATGCTCGAACCTGTCAAGTCCTGCCGCTTTCTCCTGGGCAAGAATAGGGCCTGAGAATGCGGTCGTGGCAGATACAATATCTGGCGCCCGAAGAACCTCGGTCAGAGAGACTGCCAGCTCCCGCTCCTCTCGGACCTTCTCCAGGAGCATCATCACCTGCTTCTCCTTGCCTGGCTGATTCGCTTTGGCATAGTAGTTGGCCGAAGTCTGAAGCACCTTTTCTGCCATTGTGTAAAGTCTCGCCTTCTTCTCATGATCTTTCTCTTTGCTTGCTTCGTTCATGTGAGCGTAGGCGTCGAACAGCAGTCTGCTGGCCTTTGCGTGGTCACACGCAGCTTGTGCTCCGGCTTTGAGATAGTACTTCGCTGCGTTTTCAAGATGCAGACTTGCGGAATTGTGGAAGTCCGGATCTCCGGTGTCTGAAAACCTTGTTCCAGCCGCCAGGGCAAGGCAGAACCGACTGTGACCTTGGACAAGTGGCTTCCCTTTCTCTCCTTCGCTCAGGTCCTTGGTCTCCTCAAACAGCTTCGACGCCTCTTCGTAAAGGCCGGGAGAAGACTCCGCCTCCGCCCTTGCAAGCCTCCCCCATGCCTTTGACAAGGCGATCGCCAATTGAATGTCCCTCCGATCATTCCCCGACTCCAGATCCGCCATCACCTTACCGAAGGCTTCTGAAGCGAGGTCATACTTCTCTGAACTGGCGCTGGCTTCTCCCTTCCTGTACAGGATTCTGCCTTCTTCGAGTACTCGCCGAGCTCCACAATAATCGATTCTCATTCCAGCAACCTTCACCAGCTTTGAGGCCATCTGTTTCGTCTCGAGATCATCGATCTGGGGCAACTGCCTCTGGATTGCCTCTAGGCTCTCTCTGAAAAGCTCGCTAGCGTCGGCAAATGCCTTGATTGCTGACTCACTCTCATCTCTCCTGCTGAGGTCTTCAGCGTTTTCGACCTTGAACCAAGCGAGGTAGTTGGAAGCGAGATAGCTCCATCGCTTTGTGGACCCATGGAGCTCAGCCGCTTTCTTGTAGCACTCCATCGCTGCGGCTGGTTCCTGTTTTAAATGATGGTATCTCGCCCGCTCAATCTCACCCCAGGCTTGCAGATAGCAGCTGTAGTCTACGTAGAACTCCTTGAGACGTGGGATTCTTCCTGCAGCCGACCTATAAAGGTCGGACGATGCTGAGTAGCTCTCAGCTGATTTCAGATATTCATTCCTTTTATCCTGCAGTTCCGCAAGCTTCCAATAGACTTCCGCGCCTCGACTCGGCGTGTCTGCTTTCTTGTACCATTTTGCGGAGTGCGCTAGTGCTTCAAGTGAGCGCGCGAAATACTCTTCGTCATTCGTGTCGATGTAGACGCTATGACACCAGGTACCGTGATCATAGAGGAATCCTGCATACTCTGTCTGGAATATTCGGCTCTCACCTTTGGGTCCCTCGGCTGCACGGGACCAGGACTCGAGAGCCTGAAGCCTGTGATCCAACGCCCTCTTCAGAAGCGCCCCCTTCTCGGCAGGGTCATCAGTCAATCCAGCAAGTTCGCGTTCCGCTAGCGCGAGGCGGCCGTGGTCGAGGCTCTTGTACCAGTAGTTGCGGGGATGAAGGTCCCTGCCTTGATTTGTGGATACGTTGAGATGGTTGATTGCACGCCGCAGAGATTCCCTCTTTGCGACAGGGTCGTCTTCAGCGTGAGCCATCTCATACAACGTCGAACCTGCAACGTAGTTTGCAACTGCCCAGTTATCAGGGAACCCGCACCTCTTCGCGAGATCCAGATAGTTCGATGCATATGCCATGGACTGCTCTGCAAGTGACTTCTTCTCTTCGACCTCAGAGCCCATTTCGCACAACCACCAGTAATGGGACCCATACGGTTCGACACCCCAGGTTCCGCAGCTACACGTCGACATGAAGCCGATCGCCTCATATTTGCGCTGCGATTCCAGGAGGACCTCGAGTGCCGCTGTTGCCAGAGACTTTCGTTCCTCCGGATTCTCGATTGAGGCTAGCCGCCAATAGATCCATCTTGCCAGGTTCTCAAGTGCACGACCGACCAAGTAGTTGTCCTTGGTGACCTTCACGCATTCAACAGCCTTCTTGGCCATTGCGAGAGAATCATCTAGCGATACTGAGTCTGGATAGCTGTGCATTTGATGGATTGCCGTGCTGCATGCTAGAACGATCTCCTCATGAATCTCGCGCGCCTTCGAGAAATGCACTGACGTCTTCAGCGAGTATTTCTCTTCCTCGGCAGGCTCGACATAGTCGTCGGTCCATGCTTGAAGGAAGTATGACATCCCAGTATAGACTTCAGCAAGGACATCAGGTTGCGTCACTTCTTGTGCGTGGCGTATGGCTCTCTCACCGCAAGTCAATGCTTCCCTAACGATGTTCTCCCTATACCGTAATTCATCGCCATAGCACTCAAGAAACGCAGCGACAATCGCGAGCAGATTGTATGTCTTTCCGTATTGTAGAGAATTGTGAGAAGAGTCAAATCCTTTCAAGGATTCCTTCAAGAGACTCCAGGCTTTCTCAAGCAGGCTCTTTCTTTGGGACGATTCGCTCGCAGTCCAGAAGCCAGAGAGGGCAACCATCGCACTACAACGATTCGAGAGGGCGAGCGCGTTCTGATCAGTGAGGCGGGAATAACACTCCACTGCTTCTTCGTAGTGCTTCGTCGCCTTCTCGTGACCCTCCCGGAACCCGCGTGTCTGATCTGACTGAAAAGCACCTCGGTAGAAGTCGTAGGCAATTCCCTCTTGAACCTCCGCTACCTGCCTGACGTCCTCACTCGAAAGCAACGCAAGAACGCCAAATCTATGCTCGGCAGCTCCTAGCCAATCATACTCCTTCTCCCGCTCCTTCGCGTGACTCAGAAGTATCTCCAGATTGCCCCTCTTTTCAGCCATGTCCCCAGACTTGAGAGCGAATGGCCGTTCCTTCCCTAAGGTCTTTTCTCAATTGCCTGCTGTGACACATAATTAACCCGCCATTCTCGGTTCCTCCTCGACTTGCTCACCAGCCACGACCAGTATGTTCAGGGTGAGGATCTTCATCCAGACCTCCTTGCGCCGCATCGTCCCGACGCGGCTCTTGACTGGTCCGAACCGTCTCTTGAACTTGGAGAAGAACGCCTCCGCTCTCCTCTGCTGGTTGTACTCCTTCAGGAATAGTTCTGGCCCCTTTCTGTACCTGAAGATCATGTGCCTCCAAGCCGGCCGCCCGCAGCTCAGCATCTTTGAGTAGGACTTGGGCTTGATGAACGGGACAGCGCCCAAGTCCTCGACGAGCTGGACGTTGTCCTTGGAGAGGTACCCAGCATCTGCCCTGACGACGCCCAAGTGGGTGTCGATGTCGTTGATCAGATAGGGGAATACGATGGAATCGTTCGTGGCCCCATCGGTGATGGCTATTGCGCGAGCCGCCCCTCTGTCGTCTATCGCAGCGTGGAGTTTGACGAACTCCTTCGACCTGTCGGTCGGATGGGAGTGCCAGCGGTCGAAGAGCTTGGTGCCGACGCCAGTGGAGTCAACGCTTACTTTCAGCCGACGTCTTTTCTAGCTCTGCGAGGATGCGTTTGTTGAGTCGGCGGAGGTAGGACTCGTCGAGGTAGAACATCGCTCTGCGTATCGTCTCATAGGCTGGCCACTCGTCTCCGAGTCCGATCTCGCGTCTGAACTGGGTGTTGCCCTGGAGGTAGCCCTCCATCCACCGGTAGGATTTGCCGGAGTAGATCCTCCAGAGGCACAGCATGACCAGCGGGCGAGCCATGAACTCAGGAGGGCGTCCGACTCTGCGTTTGCCGTCGTCCCTGTACTTCGGCTTCCATATCCACGGTTCTGGTTCTTCCCAGACGACCTTCTTGGCGATCCTGAAGAACCTATCTGCTTCTCCCACCAGCACCATGTTGATACGCCTCCAGTCTCTCTTGCTGAGGCAGATACCGCCTATTAATGCATCCCATCCTGAATGAGCTTTCGCTCATTCAGCCAGACAATATGAGCCCCGGACGTTAAGAATTATCTGTCACAGCATCAATTGCCAGAGCATAGGGAGCTTTGCGGGCCCGGTGGGAATCGCACCATACCTGAGCCAGTGTGATATGCGAACGGTTCAATCAGAGGGGGAATGCGCTCGGCCGAAAACCTTTCCTTTTCATTCCCCAGCCTGGAAAAGTCAAAGAGGGCCTTGCCTTGGTCTAGTTCTCCTGCGAACATATGACGCAGTGGCTAGTGCACTCCCCAACTGTACTCTTACCAGACTTCGAATGGGTATGACTTTGTATGAAAGGGAGCTTTCTATCTCCCCGTACCGTTGCAGCAGCATGCACTTGACTTCTTGTTCAATTCGCCGCTGGCGTGTTCCTTTGACATACCTGTAGAGCAGGGCCAACCAGACCATACTGTATAGTTGTCGCACGACGCGAGAGTCAAACTCCTCTGCGACTGTAGCTTTGCGTCTGAGGCTCCGATCATTCATTGCTCTATGCTTGTCTGCTTGGGCAAATTGGAGCAATTCCTTCGTTTGGTAGTCTATTGCAGCTGCGAAGCGCTTCTTCTCTGGTGTCGGCCGGATCTTGGATTTCGCATCTCGGAACTTCTTACGGACATAACTGAGGAGTTCCTCTGTGGTCTCTGCGGATTGCAGGATACAGTCCTTGCGCGAGACATCTGATTTCGAAGTATCCATGATCCTTAGATCGTACCAGTATGGCATCTCGCACACAATTGTGAATGTCCCTGCCACTCTCGAGGCGTACACGTCGCTACTTCCGCCGCCAGGCCATGCCTTAGCCGGATCTCTTCCTGTTTCCTTCTCGAGGAAGTCGTACAACTGGGATACTGGGAACAATTCAAAAACCGCTCGAGCATATTGTTTCATGAATGGCATTTCCGGTTCTCCAAGATGCAGCGGCAGCTTCTCTCTTGAGACGAGCTGGTGAAATATGGGATACAATGGGGGGCAGCGCGAGGTAACATAGAAATAGACACCTCCAAAGCCAGAGTTGTGGAGACTGTACATGAACCTCGGCATTGTGGAGTCTATGATGTTCATCAACGCCCTGGTCTCAGGAAGTGGCCTGTGAAAGTGGAGAGTCTTGTAGTCCACAGGGAACGTCCATTCGATTTGATGGTGAGTTGCGGGTCTGTAGTGGTGGAGGTAGAATTGAAGGGTGGTGAAGGGCCCCTTGAACCATCCCTCGTTGAGTCTTGCACCATCTGGGTCGATGCATTTGATGATATACCAAGTGTAGTCGAGCTTCTCCAGATCAGAATTCTCCACAAGCTTCCTGGCGAAGTACTCGAGTGTCATGCTGCCAATTGGTTCATCGGGATGCGGGAAGCCAAACAACAGGGCGTTGTTCCTTCCCTTTCCGATTTTGAGGGCATTTATGGGGTGACCGTCTCGTGACCTGCCTATTTTCAGCACCTTCACCTTGCTGGGGTTCTCTTCTGCAAGACTGGCCGAACTCTGGTCAAGTTCGTCAACGGTCAGAAAAGAATCATATCTGGGCACACCGGCGAGAATCTCGTCAAAGATATCGCTCCAGTACTCCACGGAACCACCGGCCCGGCTATTGTCATTCCGCGCAATAAACCCTTCATACATCTCTGTCAAGGAGCCACCGGTTTGGCTGCACATGAGAGTGCGGCCGGGTGCAGAAACCCCAATATTGACCCGAGAACTGATTATACTGGCTATGCGCAGGAGCGGGCCCGGTGGGATTTGAACCCACGTCGTCGGCTCCGAAGGCCAAAAGGATGTCCGAACTACCCCACGGGCCCAGAGGAGTCATTCTCCTGACATATTATATCCTTTGTACCGCGGTCCAGGACTTGTATTCACCGTTCCTGGCCATCGGAAAAAGCATTGTCGCGGAGTAAGCCGTATCTAGCACACGACCCCTATTTCGGACCAGAAGGAAGCGAAATGAAACATGAGAAGGCACGGACCATCGTATTGATCTTGGCGTCAGCGTTGGCGGCTATGGTATTACTGTTCGTGTACGGCCTAGCTTCGTACTCGTACTCCTACTCATACTACAATCCCATGCTACTCTCTCTTGGCGGCTGGATCGTGGTCTTCCTGATAGCGGTCTCCATGAGCTACGAATTGACCACCGTTGATACCGACCCCAAGACGACCCTCACGGACCTCGCCCATAGGTTGAGGGTCTCGAAATACAGGGTGAAGGAGGACAAGAAGGGGCTGAAGGTGCAAGTCACATCCTCGACAGTCATCAGGATCACCGCGAATACGGTCCAGGGGCGAACGGTTGTCGGGTACAGACCGGACCAGACCGCCAGCGGCTGGACGGCTATCATAATCCTGATTTTCATGTGTTATTTGGCGGCTGTCGGAGCAGCTCTGGCAGTATATTCCGTCTGGCAAGTGCAGAGGTTCGCGCGGGAATGGGTTCTCCCTCGGATTGAAGGCGCCAAACCAATTGCGGAGGAAACGCCTGGTGACATGGTCAGGTCGACTCTCATCGACGGGCTCTCTGAAGGGTACAGACTGGCCTCCGAAGCATACGAAGCGCAGCACTCCAACTACCAGGATGGAGTCATGGCAGTGATAACCGGGACCATCTTCGTCTGGTTCCTAACCTTCTTCAGCCTCTTGGCGTGGATGAAGGACCAGCCTCTGTACCAGGATGTGCAGGCGTCTTTGGCTGTCTCGCTCGTCGCGGCAATCGCCTTCTGCGTTCCGCTGATGTTCTACCTGGGGCGTAGGGTGAGGATCAAAGCATCTGATTTCAAGTCCTGGTCGGCTAGACTTTTCGCCCGACTGGAGCAGGAGACGCGCCCTGAGCCACCCAAGGACCTTGAGCCGAGTGTCTTCGAGCTGCTCGACGAGGTCTCGAAACAGATCCCCAAATGGATGAAGGTGATGAGAAAGGCCGGCATGTTCACGAACCCCTGGACATGGTTCACGATTTTCATGCTGGGTTACCTTGCCTTCATGCTCTTCCTGATAGGTATCAGTTGGAGCCCGCAGGACCTGACCATACAGTCGATACTCGTTGTGGGTGGACTCGCCACAACGCTCTGCTGCTTCCTCCTCTACGTTCGTTGGAGAGCGGAGCAGCGGGAAGAGGAGTCGATGGTGACAAAGGATTGGGAATCCCGGCTTCGAATCATGAACGGGAAGATGCAGAGGCATCTGGAGGAGCTCTGACGGCATGTCGAACCCGCAGCAGATGGACCGGCCTGATCTGTACGTGGTCGCGCGGATCCTTGAGAGGCTGTGGCGGGAGAACGGGCCCATGGTCAAGACCAGGCTCCAGGTCGCTGCTAGGGTGAACTACGACGTGTTCTTGAAGTATCTCAGCTGGATGGTCGACAAGGGACTCGTGTCCCTTGAGAACACTCCTGGCGGGCACGAGAAGGTTGTCATCACGACGAAAGGGATGGAATCGTACAAGAGACTCGTCCAATGGATCAACGAGGTCATCCACGCCAAGACCCCTGGAAGATAGGTCTCAGCCCTTCTACGTGAGCAAGCGAAGCAGCACGTGCACTGTCAAGAAGACGGCTCATACGACCCCAATCGAGAGGTTTCACGTCTTCTTGTTTGCTTCCGCCGAGCGCACTTTCGACTTCACGAGTGGGACCAGGCCTCCCGCTGCCAATATCTGCTCTATGTGCGGGGGCAGTTTCTCTGTAGACGATTTCTTTGCCCCATCCTCGGATCTGATGAGACCGAGTGCGAAATCAAGAAGCACGAGATCTCCATCCGCGAAGACATCCGAAGCGTCGTTGGACACGAGCGCCGGGAGCCCCAGATTGATCGCGTTCCTGTAGAATATCCTCGCGAAGGATTTCGCGATGACGGCTGACACGCCCGCAGCTTTCAGAGATGTCACCGCCTGTTCGCGGCTAGACCCGCAGCCGAAGTTCTTCCCCGCGATGATGAGATCCCCATGTGAGACACCGGCCGCGAATTCCTTGTTTGCCCCTTCCATGGCATGCTTGGCCAAATGCGCTGGATCATAACTGCTGAGGTACCTTCCAGGTATGATGAGGTCTGTGTTGATATCCTCCCCGAACTTCCACACGCGGCCCTTAGAGATCAACCGTCAGCCACCTTCTCGGATCTGCTATCTTTCCATCAATCGCGCTCGCAGCCACCGTAGCCGGGCTCGCGAGGTATATCTCCGCGTTCTCCGAGCCCATGCGTCCCTTGAAGTTCCTGTTGCTAGAGGATATGCAGACCTCTCCTGCCCCGAGCACTCCTTCGTGAGCGCCAAGACAGGGTCCGCATCCAGGAGGCAGAATCGTTCCGCCCGAGGCAACGATAATCTGCGCGACGCCCATGTCGAGAGCGTCGGATAGGATCGCTCTGGAGGCAGGAGCTACTATCAGTCTCACACCTGGGGCGACCTTGTGGCCCTTGAGAACCCACGAGGCTGCAATGAGATCCTCCAACCGCCCGTTCGTACACGAGCCGATGAAGGCCTGATTGATCTTGACATGTTCGAACTTCTCCACACTCTCCGCATCTTCTATCCTGTGAGGCCCCGCGACCATCGGAGGAACAACGCCCACATCCAACTCCATTTTCGCGCTGAATGACGCATCAGCATCCGACCTGCACACGCCTTCTCCTGATCCAGCGCACTCCGGGGACCAGGCCGCAAAGGTCGAGTCCGCGGGAACGATCGCGGTCTTCGCGCCCAGCTCGGCGGCCATGTTGCAGAGCACCATCCTGCCGGAGATTGTGATATCCAGCAGGAACATGCCTCCGAACTCGATGCACTTATAGTCCGCTCCAGAGGGGCCAAGCTTGGACCCGAGATACAACGAGATATCCTTCGGGAAAACAGCCTCCTCCAAGTGCCCGGACATGGTTATCAGGATTGTCTCCGGAACCTTGAGCCACAGCCCACCGGTCGCCCAGACCCCGGCCATCTCGGTCGCGCCTATGCCCGTGCCGAAGGCGCCAACAGCACCAGCGGTTGTGGTGTGAGAGTCCGCGCCGACCACAAGCTGCCCTGGCCTGACGATCTTCTGCTCTATCAGGAGCTGGTGGCATATGCCTTCTCCGACGTCGAAGAACTTCTTGATCCCGAATTCCTTGACAAGACTCCTGACACTCGCATGCACGGCGGCCGTCTCGGCGGTGTTCGCGGGCGCGCGATGGTCCAACACGACAACGATCTTCTCAGGGTCCCGAGGCTTCGCCATCCCGAACTCCCGGAACGCTTTGTTCACGAGGTAGGTGTTCTCATGGGACATGGCGATATCCGGCGATGCTTCTACGACATCCCCAGCCCTAGCGTCCGCCTGACCAGATGCGCGGGCGAGTATCTTCTCAGCTACGGTCCTCCCTGCCACGGACCCGACAACCAGCTGAGTCGTATTTCAACCTAGCGTGGGGGACATCCAGTTTCGTGATAGCTCGAAAAGGTATTTCCATTGAGTACTCAATCTCATCTACGCCATGGACCGTCTTCTTGATGCGACACCGGGCTCGAAGGTGTTGCTGCTGGGAAACGAGGCGATCGCCAGGGCCGCGATAGAGGCCGGCGTAGCTGTGGCGACGACCTACCCCGGAACCCCTGCATCCGAGATTGGAGACGCGCTCGCGCGCGTGGCAAAGGACGCAGGCATCTACTTCGAGTACTCTGTCAACGAGATGGTCGCCACTGAGATGGCGATTGGAGCGGCCGCGTCGGGCGTGCGCGCGCTCGTGAGTATGAAACATGTGGGGCTCAACGTCGCTGCCGACGCCCTGATGACATTCGCGTACACGGGGACGCGAGGCGGCTTTGTGCTCGTGACTGCCGATGACCCGTCCTGCCATTCGAGCCAGAACGAGCAGGACAACAGATACTACGCGCTTCTTGGCGGGATCCCATTGCTCGAGCCATCGTCCCCTCAGGAATGCTACGAGATGACCAAGGAGGCTTTCGCGATATCGGAGAGGCTCGAGCTTCCCGTGATCGTCAGAACGACCACTCGCGTGTCGCACGTCCGCGGGCCCGTGACTGTCGGAGAGATCAAGCCCGGCCCGAACAAGAAGGAGTTCGTCAAGGACCCCGGGAGATTCGTCACTGTCCCAGAAGTGGCGAGGGCGAGGCATCTCGTGCTGCTTGAGAAACTGAAGCAGGCCGAACTTCTGGCAGATCAGTCCCTCTTGAACAAGACACTGAAGGTCGGTTCCGGGGGCAAGATTGGTATCGTCACTTCGTCCGCGGGTTTCAACTATTCGATGGATGCGGCGAGAGCGCTCGGGATGTCCGTCGACGTCCTGAAGCTGGGATTCTCCTACCCGCTGCCGAGAGGGATCGTCACCGTTTTTCTGAAAGGCCACGATTCCGTCCTGGTTGTGGAGGAGCTGGAGCCAGTGCTCGAGACAAGCATTCGGGCCCTTGCACAGCATGAGTCGCTCCGCTCGAGGATCCTCGGGAAGGAGGACGGTCTCCTGCCCCGCGCTCACGAATTCGACCAGGCCATCGTCGCTTCCGCTCTGTCGAAGGCGTTCGGTATGCGTGGAAGCGAAACCGCCGAAGGCGTCGTGGACCCCCAGGGCCTGCCGGTTCGCCCGCCCGTGCTCTGCGCTGGCTGTCCTCACAGCGCGACCTATTTCGCGGTCAACAAGGCCACGAACAGGAAGGCAATCTTCGCGTCGGACATCGGGTGCTACACGCTCGGTCTGTCACCGCCGTACAGCGCCGCAGACCTCCTGGTATGCATGGGCTCGAGCGTTGGGACCGCTGGAGGGCTCGCGAAGGTCAATGACCAGCCGGTCATTGCATTCATAGGCGACTCCACGTTCTTCCATGCCGGCATCCCAGGACTTATCAACGCGGTACACAACGGTCACAAGTTCCTCTTGATGATCTTAGACAACAGGACCACGGCGATGACTGGCCATCAGCCACATCCAGGGAGCACGAAGGGCCCGACCTGCTGCGACATTACAGCGGTATCGATCGAGGATGTGGTCAAGGGATGCGGAGTCAAATGGCTCAAGGTCGTCGACCCCTACGACATCAAGCTCACGACGGAGACGGTCAAGGAAGCAATCGCTCAGCCTGGAGTCACTGTCATAATCGCAAGAAGAGAGTGCGCACTGATTGCAGAGAGAGATGAAGATGGCGCGATCATCGAGAAACACCAGATCGATCTGGAGGTCTGCAAGAAGTGCAGGACTTGCGTGGACAAGTTCCAGTGCCCCGCGATCTCGAGCGTCGACAAGGTACAGACGATAGACGAAGCCCTCTGTGCTGGTTGCGGAGTGTGCGCCCAAGTGTGTCCGCACAAGGCAATCAAGGAGGTCAAGTGATGTCCGACATCTACCTCGTCGGCGTAGGAGGACAGGGAATCATCACCGCCTCCAGGATCATCGGAGATGCTGCTATCTCTGCGGGAAAGAACGTCCTGCTGAGCGAAACGCACGGCATGGCCCAGAGAGGGGGATCCGTGGTCTGCACCGCGAGAATAGGCGACGTCTACAGCCCGCTGATCCCCGACGGACAGGCCGACCTGATATTGTCGTTCGAGCTCCTGGAGACATTGAGGGCGTTATGCAAGGCGAACGGGAAGACTTTGGTGATCTCTTCCGCGGAGAAGATCGTCCCGCTGAGCGTCTCAACACAGAAGCTGAGGTATCCCACCTTGGAGGAAATTGGTGCTCAGGCCAAGAAGGCGGCCAAGGACTTCGTGCCAATCCATGCCCGGAGGTTGGCGGAGGACTCAGCGGTTCCCCTCTCATCTAACATCGTAATGGTGGGGGCGTTGGCGGGCACGGGCGTCACGGGGCTAGAGAGAAGGGACTTCGAGAAGGCAATCGAGATGAACATACCACACTGGGTTCCGGAGAACTTGGACGCGTTCGCCAAAGGGTTCCAGATAACGTCCGAATGGAATCGCATGTAAGAATGTTTTAAGACGGCGAAGGGCATTGGCTGCGACGGGCCCATGGTCTAGCGGTTATGACAACGCCCTTACACGGCGTAGATCACCGGTTCAAATCCGGTTGGGCCCACTCAAGTCATTCTGGAGAGCTTCTTGGTGCGAAGCGGAGTTCCGGAGAAATGCAGATGAATCCGTGACGACCATCCCCTTTGTGATGCTTAGAGAGAAGAAAAGTCGCGAGGCAGCGAGAAGAAACACCCCTCCGAGGGGGCTCACAGAAGCGAATTCCTTCATCTGTCCATACTGCCTCCACCGCAATCGAAACGCTGCGCTCCGATGCTGGTATTGCGCCAAGGATTTCTACGGGCCAGATGGCATATATGGATCGTAATGTCTCATGCAGATGTCAATGCCGATTCTCTGGATAATCAAAAGAATGACGGTAAGGGGTTTGTCAGGTTTAGGCGCTCAGGCCCACACTACCTGGTACGGCCTCATCATCTCATTGTCCTCATGGTCGATGATGTGGCAGTGCCAGACATATCCCGGACCCTCGGTCGGATCAAATGGATACAGCGCTGTCCCATCGATAGGCGCGAACTTCATCCTGATGATGGTGACCTCGCCCGGGTTCATCTGGACCGTGTCCTTCCAACCCTGCTCCCACTTCGCGGCTGGCTTGGGGTTGCTCTTGAGGTACTTGTCGAGTGACGCCACGTCCTGCGGTTCTTCCGAGTACGGAGGCATCATGGAATCCATCTCATTGGTCGAGATGTCCATATTCAGCATGGACCATTCTGCCATGTAGCCGTTCACGTCGAACCTCTGCCTGCCGACCAGCTGGAACTGCACGAGGTGAAGATGGATTGGATGCGTGTCGGCGGTCGGGTTGACAATGATCCATTCCTCAGTCGTGCCGTAAGCAGGCAGCTCCGAGACAGCGTTTGCCCACTTCTGCCCGTCGAGGAGTATCTCAAGTGGCCCTCCTAGTCCCATTACCTCGGTCAAGGTTAGTATCCGCCTGTTTGTGACCGTTGTCGGGCCCAGAGACGGGAAGCCCGCAGCAAGATCTGCGTTCAGAATCGGCGGCAGAGGAATTAGGGCTGGAGCCACTGTCCCGGTCACCTCGAACTGCATGATCTGCCCAACTGTGTTGCCGGTCGCCGGCGCGCCGTTCGGGAAGGGTGCCTTCGCAGAGTTCGTCATTATCACCTTGGTGCCCGCTGGCAGCCCTCTGAAGTCCACAATCACATCATACCTCTCACCTGGAGCGATGGTCAGCTTCGTTACGGGCACGGGAGCTCTGAGGTAACCTCCGTCACTGCCGATGACAGTGAATGGCATCCCGTTGGAGAAGCTTAGCGTGTAGAACCTAGCGTTGGAACCGTCCAGCAACCTGAACCTGTACAGCCCTTGGTCGACCTTCATGTTCGGCCAGACCAGGCCGTTGACCATTATCGTGTTGCCGAAGAATTCCGGGGTCCAGTACGGGTGCTCGGGGTTGATGCCTACGGAGTCGAACCAGAAGCTGCCGTCCAAGTTGAAGGTCCTGTCCTGAATGACGATGGGCACCTCATACTTGCCGGATGGAAGCAACGGTGCAATCGGATCGCAAGTATCATCAGGGTCGTTCGGGTCATCCGTGTCTCTCAGGAAGTAGAAACCAGCTAGCCCGGACATGACGTTCGTCCTCGTGATTCCAAGGGCGTGGTCGTGGTACCAGAGCGTTGTCGCCGGCTGCTCGTTCGGGTACTTATACAACACCGAGTTCGGGTCAACTATCAGATCCTCGGGTTGGTCTGGGAGAGAGTAGGTCGGCCCCAGAAGCCCGGATTCTGTGAACCATGCATTGGGACCGCCATCATACCATGAGCTTACCTCTCCACCGTGCAGGTGCGCAACTGCTGGCACGATGGATTGAGCGTCCCAGCCTTCTGGGTTCGTCATCTCGTCTACAGTGCCATCATACCCTGGAGGATATGTTGGACTCATGCCATTCATCGCATGGTGCATCGCCTCTTCCATCGGTATGTCGGTCGGGTTGGCCCAGTGAAGGGTCGGGTCGACGGGGAACATGTTCGGGTTGTCTATGTTGTTGACCCATGTGACATAAGACGGCACTCCTCTGGTGGCCTCGAAGGAAGCACCAGGTGCGCTAACGGAGTAGACTCCGTTCGAATCGAGGTCCGAGTACACTGTCCCGCCGTAGCCCCAAATCTTGGTCTTCGGGAAAAGCTCGCCGGTTGCCGGGTTGATCACATTCGGCAGGATCTGCTGGAAGATTGGCTGTCCATCGATGTCATCCTCCATGTAGACCGTGTATTCCTGCCGTATCAGATTGCCAGCGCCATCATAGACGTTGGTCGGCTGGTACACGGGCGGTGAACCCGTGAGCTGGTTGATGTACTTCGGGATCGTCAACGGGTCTATCGTTCCTGGCGGGATGGGCGCCGGAGCGACTGCGTCAACGTAGTTGACCAAAGGCATGAGGAGAGCCAATACGGCTATCGACACGCCTGCAATCTTAACCGAATTCCATTTCCGCTTAGCCTTCTGTTGCTTTGGCACCCTGATTCGCCTCACCGTGGTCTGCGGCCGCATCATCTGAGCGTGAGCAGAACTCGGCATGCTCTTCAGGGTCCTCACTCGCTGCTGTCTTGTCGGAGAACTAAGGAGCTCTCTGTTCAATTTCTCTTCCTCCCTTTTCGAGTTTGAAACCGGCCGATTAACACCGTTTAGATATTAATGACTGACACCGAACAAAAGACCGCTCGGAGTGCCTTGATTCGCTCATCATGTCGAGCGAACGCAAATGACTTAAATACGGGAGTGCTCAGATTGCCGGACATGTCTGCCAAGGGGTCCCAGATAAGGGGGTTTCTAGTACTCTCCCGCCTGCCATTCTTGTTGCCGGGACTAGCAGCGTTGATCTCTGGAATCGGCATCGGAGCCGTGGAAGGACACGACCTGAACGGCGGGTTCGTCGGCTTGGCCGTTCTTGGTCTAGCGCTCATAATGCTCGCGACCTACTACTTCAACGAGTACTTCGACTACGAAGGGGACGTCATCAACCGACGGTTCATCAAGTTCTCTGGGGGCAGCAGGGCCTTGCCCGATGCCATGGTCCCCAGGAAGACTGCGAGAATCGCGGGCTGGAGCACAGTCGCGATTCTTGCGATCATCGCCGCAACCTATCTCGTGTTGTATTTCGAGAACTATCCACTTCTCCTGCCGATGGCTTTGTTCGGGGCGTCCTGCGGGATATTCTATTCACATCCCCCGTTCCAGTGGGCCTACCTCGGCATCGGGGAGATGCTCATTGGTGGGTGTTACGGTGTGCTCGCGCTCGAGAGCGGATACTACATCGCTTCAGGAGAGCTGGACCTTCGCATGGTCGCCGTTGGAATCCCAGCATCCATCACGATATTCTGCGTGATCGTCGCAAACGAATTCCCAGATTACGATGCCGACAAGGCCGTCAACAAGAGGAACCTCGTGGTCCGGCTGGGGCTTAAGAGAGCCTCCGTCATGTACGCGATCGCCATGCTCTTGGTTTATCCCTCGATGCTCGCGACAATGCTGGTCCACCCAGAGCCAAACGTTATTTTCGCAGGGATTCCCGTGCTAATCCTCACATTCGCGGCCGCTGCTGACTCGCTCAGGGGAGGATACCTGAAGGCCGATTCCCAGACGAGAATCTCGGGGATCACGCTACTCGCGAACCTCATTTCTTCACCCGCATTCATACTTGTCTTCTGGACATGGAAGGTATGACATGACCTCCAGGACCGTCAAGCCGTTCTACAATCCCCCGGACCTTCTCGTCAAGCAGTTGAGGAGTGCCCTGCTTATCAGGAGACTGACCGGATGGTCCAAGCTCCCGTGGTGGACCACGCAGGCTGGGAAGATATTTCAGATAGCAGCTGGGTGCCAAGGGGTCGGATGCTTTGGGTACCCGGTGCACCCTGTCTGGGAGGTTACCTCGCAGTGCAACCTTACGTGCGATCATTGTCACGCGCGCGGAGGAGAGGACCAGAAAGCGGATGAGCTCACGACGGATGAGGGCAAGACCAAGGTCATTGACCGCCTGGCGGATGTCGCGGATTTCAAGACACTCGTATTCTCGGGCGGCGAGCCCCTGGTGAGGGAGGACATATTCGAACTGATCGCGCACGCCAAGATGCGAGGGTTCTACCCGTTGATTGCGACAAACGCAACGCTCATCACGCCAGAGGTCGCGGAAAGGCTGAAACGCGCGGGCCTTCTCGGAATCGCAGCGAGCATCGACTCAATGAAGGACGAAGTGCACGACTCGTTCCGGAAGATGAAGGGAGCGTTGAAGCTTGCGAAAGAAGGAATCGCGAACGCTTCAGCTGAGGGAATGTACATCCAGATAAACATCACCGCATCCAAGATGAACAGAGATGAGCTTCCGGATATCATCGCATTCGCGGACGAGCTCAGGGCGCATGTTATCCTCCTCTATCAGTTCATCCCCTGCGGCCGAGGCGAGGACAGCTCGCAGCTGGAATTCGATGCGAACGAGTTCAGGGACGAGATACTCCAGGCAGGCGCCATCCAGCGAGACCTGCATCCAGTAATCGCTCCCGTCGGCCTTCCGGAGTACTGGGCGCTGCACAACGTGATCAACAATGGTGGGAGACCGACGGATGTCCTCAGGGGCTGCATATGCGGGAACGGAATGTTCTACATCAAGCCGAATGGAGATGTCTGGCCATGCGCCTTCGTGCCGATCAGCGCGGGGAACCTCAGAACGACGACTCCGAGAGAAATCTGGGACAGGTCGGAGCTCTTCGTGAAGCTAAGGGACAGGAACAACCTGAAAGGGATCTGCAAGGAATGCGCCCAGAGAGAGATCTGTGGCGGGTGCAGGGCAAGGGCACTTGCGCATACGGGCGACCTCTTCGGCGAGGATTCTAAGTGCTCCTTGACGCCGGAAGAGAGGCGTTCGGAGCAGAGTTGAAGCCCTCAGAAGCGGATGTACGGCTGGTGAAAGGTTGAGATTCGATTTCGACACATGGCTGGTTCAGAACTACGGGTTGAAGGCCAAGGATCTGAACAAGAAAGCACTCGAGCTGGCCAGAAAAGAATACAAGGAAGAGTATCCTGACCCCGGGGAAGGGGAAATGAAGCCCAAAACCTACCCGTTCAAGAAGTACCTCGACCAGTCAAGGCGTTAGTAGGGTTCTGTTGCGTTAGCGGGTGGTGGCCGTCAGGTCACCTCCCCACTCCCCAATGCAACTCGTTCCATTCGGCTCCGACCGTGCGGCCATCGCTGGCTCGTATAGGATCATCATCGCGTCATGCTGGAACGCGCCGGGGCTGAACCATAAGCCCCCTGCCACCTCCAATCTCTTGGAGATGGCTGTATGCAGCAGGTCCAAGCTGGCATGGACTTGCCTATCTAGACAGAGTCCGCGCTTGCGGACGATCATCGTGCCCATTCGGGAATATTGTGTCCTCCCACATGTCGAGCACGTTCTGCTGCTGTGCCCGGGATAGTCTTGGCTTACTCGAAGGCAAGACTCCAGGCTTGACACGACACCATTCATTGGTATCAAGCCTTTCACCATGTCCCATTTATTAAGACTCCTCCACTACATGTAGTGCCCCGGGGTCAGAACGCAACCGTCCAGATTTCCTCATCACCCGAATTGTTACAGAACCCGTTAGTAGGAAGGTTTAAGTTTTAGGTCTGCCTAATTCGTCTCCGATGCAACCCGAAATCGTGGAACAGTACCTCAAGGCGATCTACAACCTGACCGAAGAAGGCGGGACCGCGAAGACGACGGATATAGCTGAGCTTATAGGCGTAGCTCCGGCCAGCGTCACGGAGATGCTGCATAAGCTCGCAGACAAAAGGTACGTCAAGCACGAGTCATACAAAGGGGCGGTCCTTACCGGGAAGGGGAGAAAGGTTGCCCGGAAGATCGCCCGGAAGCACAGGCTCCTCGAACGGTTCTTGAACGATGTCGTAGGAGTGAGAGGCAGGTCGAGACACGAACAGGCATGCAAGATGGAGCACGCGCTGACGGACGAGGCAGAACACAACCTCTGCAAGATAATGAACCACCCCGTCGAGTGTCCCCATGGCAGAAAGATACCGAAATGCGAGAAGAAGATCAGCTGCGAGCGGTGCGCAGACTCATCGATGTCCCTGGATGAAATGAAGGAGGGGGACACCGCAATCGTATCGCACCTGACGTGCGGAGACAAGGACGATCTGTGCGAGATGCTCGCGATAGGCTTCGTGCCAGGGTCCGCTGTCACCGTAGAGAAGAAGGTCCCGATGGGCGGCCCAATCATTGTCAGCCTCAAAGGCACCAAAGTAGCGATTGCCAGGGAGAGGGGAAAACTACTTCATCTCAGCAAAGCTGGCTAGGAGGGGTTCTTCTCTGGAGATAGCGCTCGCGGGAAACCCGAACGTCGGGAAGAGCATCATTTTCGGGAGGCTCACGGGTGTAGGAGTCACCAGCGCGAACTATCCTGGAACGACCGTCGAGTTCGTCGAGGGCCAGGCCAAGTTCATGAACATGACCATCACCGTAATCGATCTACCTGGCTCTTACTCTCTCGCCGGAAACACCGACGAGGAGCGCGTTGCGACTAAGCTCCTGTACGAGCGAAGGCCGCACACTGTGATAGCGGTTCTCGATTCCACTCGTCTTGAGAGGAACCTCGTGTTCCTGTTCGAGCTCATCGAATCCGGGCATAACGTCGTCGTCGCGCTGAACATGTACGACATCCTGAGGAAAAACAAACAGGTGATTGATGTCGAGCGCATGGAGAGATTTCTCACCATGCCAGTCATACCAACGGTTGCTACGAAAGGAGAGGGGATAGACTCCCTTCTCTACACTTCCATACAGCTTCGAAGGAAGAGCAAGTTCCAGGTCCGATATGACTCCCACATAGAGGAGATGATATCGAGACTCGAGCCGCAGCTGCGCGAGAAGGACTGGGACCTCCCCCTGCGCGCGGTCGCAATCAGACTGCTCGCAGGGGACGAGAATGTGATCTCGAGGGCTCCGCCCGAGATCCTGGAGCTCTCGCGAAGGATGAGGGAGGAGTTCAGGAAGGGCCATAACGAGGACATCGTCGTCCACATCCAGAGGGACAGGTTCGGAGAGGCCGGAAGAATCGCCAGGGAAGTCATCGGGACCGCTCAGACCGCCAGGAAGAAACCGAGCCTCGTCTCCGACTTGACCATCAAACCGTCGACAGGCATCCCGATCCTGCTTGGCGTCCTCGCGCTGATATTTCTCACGCTGGTCTTTCTAGGAGGTTACCTTGAGGGGCTGCTCGTTGGCGCCTACTCGGACACCGGAAAAGCGTACTTCTCGGATCTCGCGGACCAGATGGATAGCAAGTACGCGAAGGGCGTAATCGACGGGGTCTCGCTGAGCATCGAGGCGATGTTGGCACTGGTCATCCCCTACATCCTCGTCTTCTATGTCATGCTCTCGATCCTTGAAGATACTGGCTACCTTGTCAGGGTCGTATCACTGCTCGACGGCGTCATGCACAGGCTTGGTCTCCACGGGAGAGCGGTCATACCCATGGTCGTTGGATTCGGATGCAATGTACCCGCGATCCTGGCGACGAGAGCCATGGGATCGAGGCGAGAGAGGCTCATCCTGGCCACTCTCATCACGATCGCCGTCCCGTGCTCCGCGCAGACGGCCATCATAATCGGTTCTGTGGGCAACTTCGCAGGAATCTGGTGGGCCTTGCTGATATACGTGATTCTGATGGGCACGCTCGTCGTGCTCGGGCTCGCGCTGCACAGGACCCTCAAGTTCGAACCCACCGGATTGATGGTCGAGATACCGGACATGCGCTGGCCATCGACTAGACAAACGGCGATGAAGACCTACATCCGGCTGAAGGAGTTCCTGACGATAGCCTTCCCGCTGCTCCTCGCAGGAAGCATCGTGCTCGAGACGCTGATGGCCGTAGGCGCGCTCCAAGAGATAATCGGCCCAGCCGACCCGTTCATGCACGGAGCACTGGGGCTCCCGGCGTTCACCGCCGTCGCTCTCGTCTTCGGCATACTTAGGAAGGAGATGGCTTTGCAGATGCTGATGGTGCTCGGTTTCACACTCGAAGGCACGAGCAACCTCCAGGACCTGCTGACGCCTCACCAGATGTTCGTTTTCGCGCTCGTCATGGCCGTGTTCATGCCATGTCTCGCGGCGTTCGCGGTCATGGTCAGGGAGTTCGGGGCAAGGAGCTCGCTAATGGTTGCGGGAGCTTCGATCTCGCTCGCCCTGGTGATGGGTGCCGTCGCGAATCTTGTCCTCAGCCTGTGACGGCCTGAGGCACATCACCGGACGAACATCGATGTGTCTTCGTCCCTGTAAATGCTAGGCGGGACGTTTACCTTGCCCCTGTAGTCCTCGCTAGTGCGAGTCACGACGGGCTCGGAACCGTCCCGCAGGAGGACGTATTGCGATCGTGCACCTGTGATTATGAGCAGAAGCTTGATCTTGCCCTGCATGTCCGGCTCTATGGAGCAGCCCCAGATCAACCTCGCTTCTCGCTTGATTCTGCTCGAAATGATCTCGGCCGCCTTGGCGGCTTCCTCGATGCTCATGTCTGGCCCGCCGACCACTCTTACCAGCGCGCCTCTCGCATCCTTGAGATCTATTTTGCCCAGCAAGGGTGAGTTGAGTGCTTCTTCCACGGCATCCTCGACGCGCTCGATCGGTTTCCCCTCGGCCTCTCCGACGCCGATCAACGAGACGCCGCCTTCGTTGAGGATCGTCTTGAGGTCCGCATAGTCGACATTAACGAGGCCTGCGCGAGTGAGCATGTCGGTGAGGCCTTTAATGGTCTGGAGCAGCAGCTCGTCTGCGACCTTGAAAGCGGCCTGAACTGGCAGGTTGGGGACGAGTTCGATCAGAGTATCATTCGGTATCACGATCGTCGTGTCGCAGACCTTCGAGAGCTTCGACAGACCCGCCATCGCGTTCTCCATCCTCATCTCTCCCTCCGACCTGAACGGCAGGGTCACCACGCCGACGGTGAGCGCTCGCAGCTCTTTGGCAAGCCTACCGACGACGAACGAGCTGCTCGTGCCCGTGCCGCCGCCCATCCCTGCGGTCACGAAGACTATCTGCGAGTCCTTCAGCCAATCCTTTATCTCGGGCTCGTTTTCCATCGCGGCTTTCTCGCCGACCTCGGGTCTCGCCCCGGCTCCAAGACCTCTTGTGGACATCTTGCCTAAGAGTATCTTCTTGGGCGATTTGATGGTTAGGAGGTGCTTCGCGTCCGTGTTCAGCGCGAGCATCTGGATGCCGGAAAGGCCGCCGTCGATACACCGGTTGACAGTGTTGCAGCCCGCGCCTCCGCAACCAACGAGTTTGATGCAAACGCTCAGCTGGTCGGCGATCTTCTCGATTTCCATGTCCTCAGCTGATTTCGGCTGCTCAGGCGCTTGCACGCTTTGAGCGGCCTGAGGCGTGGCTCCACTAAGTGCATTCTGAATGAGAATGTTCGGCATAGTGCATCCCAATACGTACTATTGCGCGCTCGTGGTATTTAATGTGGTAGGTATTGGCTTGCTGCGCCACACGCGCGCGCTTCTCGGGCATACGCATGAGCGTGGACGCACGCTTGCCCGTTAGTAGAGAGCGTTCAGCAGCGGATAGCCGACAATGATCAACGCGGCCATCCTGATCGAGTCCGAGACCACTCCCACCTTGAACATGGTCCATATTTTGACATACCCAGAGCTGTAGACGATCGCCATGGGGGGAGTCGTAGAAGGTATTGCGCTCGAGATCGAGCAAGCCAATGCTGCCCCGATTATGGACGGCGCTGGCGCAACTCCGGCACCGATCGCCAGTGTGGCTGCTATCGGACACGTGATCAAGGCCGCGGCGGTGTTCGATGCTGCGTAAGTGAGCGCGAAGCCCAGTAGGCAGGAGACTGCGTAGATCGTCCATGCGCTCGGGTTGTCTCCCAAGGAGCTGCTCACTTCACCTGCAAGCCATGACGCGAAACCGCTGCTCTCCAGGCCAATGCCGAGCGCGATACCGCCGCCGAACAGGAACACCACGTTCCAATCTATGCCTCTCGCGATCTCGTCCCATTTCAGCAGAGGCTCGCCCCTAATCCTCAGCAATCCCGCTAGGAGTATCACGAGCACTGCTGGCATCGCCTCTGGCATGATCGAGGCTAGCGCGTCGCTGAGCGATAGCAGACCAGAATCATAACCGGCGAGGACCTTCACCACGGAGGGCAGCAGCCAGAGTATGATTGCAAGAGCGAGCAGGGCGCTGACAACCAGCTCTCCCCTGCTCATCCTTCCCAATTGCTTCTGAACCGCCCGCATCCTGGTAGGGTCCGCGCATATCGATTCCTTCGGCTTCAGCACTTTGAAAACAACGACCCAGGTGACAAGGAGCCCGATGATCGCATGGGGGGTACCGATGATCAGCCAGTCGAGGAATGTGAGATCGTTTGTCGTGAACTCCTCGACCGTCTCCTTTGCAATGAGATTCGGGGGAGTGCTGATCAGCAGGAGCATCGCGCCCGCAGTCGCAGCCTGCGCGAGCACCAACATGCACGCTTCGCTGTACTTGCCTCCAGGCTTCACACCCGCCATGGACAGATAGGCGATCAAGAACGGGAAAACGACTGATGTTGAGGCGGTGATGGAACCCGTCAAGGTCAGGATGAAGACCGGGAGTGAAGCCACGAAGAACGCGGCGACCATGGGGTTGCATCCCTTGTAGATGGAGCCGAGCCTTATCGCGATCCTTCTGTCCAGCTCCCATTTCCGGAAGGCCGCAGCGAGGACGAACCCCGCCATGAATATCCAGATAATCGGGTTCGTGAACGAAGTGAGCGCATCCTTCCACGGGATTATCTCGGTCATGGAGAAGATCAGAGGCGGAAGGAGGGCCGCTACGCCAAGCGGCACGCATTCCGTGACCCACCAGATCAGGACCCAGAAGAGAGTGCCGAGCGCGATGAGCGGAGCTTTTTCCACGAATCCAAGCGATGCCCTCTCGATCAGCTCGTCCGGGACGGCGTCCGCCATGGACTGGGGTTCGGGCATCAGCGAGATCAGCAGGAACACGATTGGCCCGAGTATCAGGCCGATCCTAGCCTTTGTCAGCCATTTACCCCACATCTTCAGGGTTGATTGACGGTGCTTCGGGTCCATCTTCGGATCTATCCATGACACTTGGCCATTTCCCCCTATCTTCTGAAGGCCTCGTACACCGACAGGCCGATGTCTGCCATCTTCCCGGCTACCGTCGGCTTGTCGGAGTATTTCACATTATCAGCGAGACAAGTGCAACACACGATGTTCTTCTTGGACGCATAGATGATTGCGGAGTCGTTCATCGTACCAGGCACCGTTCCTGTCTTGTTTCCGACCTTCACGCTTGGAGGGATCCTTGCTGGAACCCTGTCCCGGCTATCGCAAAGGACCATGTACGCTATCATCTGCTCCGTGTTGTCCGGCGATGCGACCTTGTTGGTGACTATGAGGTCTAACAACTTCGTCAAGTCTCTCGGAGAGCCAAGGTTGTCAATCACGGACGATGCGTAGCAATCTTCGGCGGTCTCCTTCTCATCTGCGTAGCCCCACATTTCGACCGATCGTTCCTGGGCCTCTTTCGGCGATCTGTCGCGGGTTTGCTCCCTTATTTCCATCAGAGCTTCGATTCGCCGTTTGCGTGTCATACCCTTCCAGACATTGGCTATCTCCCTCAGGCGCATGCCCCTGAACCGGTCGGCCCACCCGAGGAATAGCAGGAAATATTCTCTGCCAGGGCAGTAGATATCGAACGAATCTAAGCCCAGCTCTCTCATGTATTCGTTCGGGGCGTCCAGGCCCAGTCGATAGTGTATCATGTCCGTCGCAGTGTTGTCACTGTGCACGATCATCTCATAGCAGAGGTCGTGAAGCGTCAGGTTCAGGCCTGGCCGCAAGAACTGAAGATCGCTGCTCCCGAGAGCCTTGTCCTCGTCCCTAAGCACGAGCCTTTCATCAAGGTCAATCTCACCCAAATCGACCTTGTGGAAGAGCGTGGCCATGAGAGGAATCTTGTACGCGCTTGCAAGCGGAAACGATCTGTCCGAACTCAGCTCTACGACAGATCCATACCCCACGAGGCTCACAGAGACGCCCATTCTGCATGGCACTGATTCGACGACCCTCTTGACTCTCTTCGTGAGGAGACTTGCCTTTTCCGTCATAGGATTCATCTGCACTGCTCCCGACTGAACCATCCGAATGGCTACTCCGTACTTCAATTTTGAGCGGTCAAACGAGGTTGGCGGCAGAGAAACGCGGGGCCCGCCTTCACTCGGCATGGAAAAGAAGAGCCACTGGAGGGAATCGAACCCTCGACCTACGCCTTACCAAGGCGTCGCTATACCTCTAAGCCACAGTGGCGTGTCTGAGTCCGGTCGCAAGGCATCTTGCCAGGCGTATTAAAAGGTTATTGGAGACCCCGAGAGGCCAGGATACGGACTCTGGATGCGCATCATTTATTAGAGACCCATGGGATTGCTTCGCCGAATGAAGGAATCGCTCAGCAGCTTAGACGTGACCGCGTCCGTGAAGGACCTTCAGGCTCTCGTCGGTAGCCACATCGACAAGGTCTATCATCCCAGCCTAGACCATCTCGTCATGGCCGTGAGGACTCCGGGCGAGGGAAGATCGTACATCCATTTCCACGTCGGCGCGTGGCTCTACCTCTCGGACAAGGGGGGTGACATGCCACAGCAACCGTCCGATTTCGCCATGATGCTCCGGAAGAGAATCACCAACGCTAGGATCATGGCCGTGCGCCAGCAGGGTTTCGAGAGGATCGCCGTGATAGAGCTGGAGAAGGAGGATCGATTCGACCTAGTCCTCGAGCTCTTCGGCGACGGGAACGCGATACTCGTCAAGGATGGCGCGATTGTCCAGCCACTCACGAGCCATACTTGGAAGCACAGGGACGTCAGAGCTAGGAAGCCGTTCATGTTCCCCCCTCCAGTCCCAGATCCTTCTTCACTGACCGAAGGAGAACTGCTCGCGATATTCCGCAGCTCTGACACGGACCTCGTTCGGACGATAGCCACCAAGCTCAACACAGGTGGAAGGTACAGCGAGGAGATCTGCGCGCGGGCAGGAACGGACAAACACTCGAAGGCAAACGAAACGGATGAGAAGATCGCAAAGGCGCTTCTTGAGACAATCAGAGGTTTCAAAGCGGATGTCGAGACCCGCGGCAAGGGCTATGTCGTAACGAAATCTGGTGCGCTCGAAGATGTCATCCCTCTGGAGATGAGGATCTATCAAGGCTCTGAGATCGAGGAGTTCCCCACTTTCTCCGCCGCCGTCGAGAAGTACGTTTCCCGCATCCCGGCACCTGTGAAAGAGGAGAAGCGCGAGGGAGTGCTCGAGCTCGAGAGGTTGAAAAGGAGGCTGGCACAGCAAGAGGCCGCGATCATGAGCCTCCAGGACGAAGGCCGGGAGGCGCAGATCATCGGCGATTTCATATTCGCCAACTACGAGGAGATCGCCAAGGTACTCTCGGTCGCCAAGAACTCGCTAGTCAAGAACAAGCCGATGAAAGACATCCCGGGGTTCGTATCGTTCGAACCAAGGTATTCCATATTGAAGGTTAGAGTGAAGACCGCGGTCCTGTCGCTGGACGTCAATGAAGGCGTCGACGGAAATGCTAGGCGGTACTATGAGGCTGCCAAGAAAGCTCGCAAGAAACTCGAGGGAGCGATCGCGGCGTTCGAGGACGCCAGAAATAGCGTGGACAAGCGTGCCAAGGGCGAGAGCGCTCCTGAGGACACGGCCAAGGCCAAACGCAAACCTACCAAGAAGTTCTGGTTCGAGCGCTTCCGATGGTTCATCTCCAGCGAGGGGGCGATCGTCCTCGGGGGAAAGGACGCGAAGAGCAACGACATGCTGGTGAAGAAACACCTCGAGGCGGGAGATAGATACGCTCACGCCGATGTGCACGGTGCGCCCAGCGTTGTCGTCAAGATGAAGGAGGGCGTGACGGAAAAGACGCTTCACGAGGCGTGCGAGTTCGCGGTCGCGACATCGAGGGCCTGGAACGCGAAGATCGGGTCTGCAGCTGGGTACTGGGTTCTCCCTGAGCAGGTGAGCAAGACGCCCCAGAGCGGAGAGTATCTCGCCAAGGGCGCGTTCGTCATCAGAGGCAGGCGCAACTACTCGGACAAGCTGGCGATTAAGCTCGGAGTGGGTGACATCGAGTTCGAGGGCAACAGGAAGATCATGTGCGGCCCGGAAGGTGCGGTGAAGACACTCGCCAAGAGATACGTCATCATCCGGCCCGGCAACATTGATAAGAACGTTCTCGCCAAGCGTCTGGCCGACGAATTCGAAGTCCCGATAGAGGAGATCCAGAGCATCTTGCCCCCTGGAGACGTAGAGATAGCAGAGCAGGCAGGCATTTCTATTTCTTGATCAGCGACCGCAACAACTTCAGTTCCTGCTTGTAGCCCTTCTCCGCCTTCGGGGTTTCGAGGATTATCGGGATATTCTCCCATCGAGCGTCGTTCATGAAATTCCTGAACCCTTCGAGACCGATGAGACCCTTCCCTATCTGCTCGTGCCTATCCAGGTGGGAGCCGAGCGCGCCCTTCGAGTCGTTGATGTGCATCGCCTTCAGACGATCCAGGCCGAGGACTTCCTCGAACAATCCGAACGTCTTCTCATAGCCATTCCGAGTCCTGACGTCATAGCCGGCCGCGTATGCGTGGCATGTGTCGAAGCACACTCCCGCGTTCTTCTGGTCCTCCAACTGGTCGATTATCCTTGCGAGCTGATCGAAGGACTGCCCCAGGACCCGTCCCGCGCCTGCGGTTATCTCTAACAGCAGCTCGACATCTCCAGAGCCGAACTCCGCCCTCGCCCAGTTCATCGATTCGGCGACTCGCTTCATCCCGACCCGCTCCCCAGAACCCATGTGGGAGCCCGGGTGGAATATCAGGTATCTGACCCCGAGATGCTTCGCACGGACCATCTCGTCGAGGAACGCCTCCCTTGACTGCTTCAGGAGCGACTTGTCGGGGCTGCCGAGGTTGATCAAGTAGGAATCGTGGATCACCGTCTCGACGATTCCTTGCTGCTTCGAATTCTTCAAGAATTTGTCAGCCTCTTCGAGGTCGAGCGGCTTGGCCTTCCACTGCATCTGGTTCTTGGAAAAGATCTGCATGCAGTCCGCAGTGGTCTGCCTTGCCCGCTCAGGCGCGAGCGACACTCCTCCGGAGATGGACACGTGGCCACCTAACAGCAACTTGCTTTCGCCTCGGGGCGTAATTTGCGACGGACTAGATAATCACGTCAGGCTCTGCTGCACTATCGGGCTGCTATCGTTGCTTGGTGAATTCAGACAAGGGGTTTGAGCGAGGCGCCACCAGTCTAGCGGCCCTTTCGAGGGTTGTAGGCGCAGTCCGGGTCGTGAACGTCCTTGCCACACTCCGGGCATGTCTCCTTAACCTTCTTGTCCGCGGCCTTGACCCTGGTATTCATGTGCGGTCTGACCACTCATCTCACCTAGAGAAGAAAGAAGACAGCGACTCCGTGAACTATCCGCCTAACAGCTTCGGTTTCTGAGGCTCGGCAGTCTCGACGAGGTCAGAGGTTCATCACGAAGAGCTTGATGGCCTCGAGCTCTTTCCCAATCCGCACGATGGCCTTATTCTTGTCCGGGAAGACCAGCTCCGGCCGCTCATCCACGAGCCTGTCAAAAATCTCAGGAGGAGACATCTGGTGCATCTCTCGCAGGATCATGTCCCTGTGCTGGGACATGGCCTTCAGAGGTTCTTCCATCAGAGGGGCGATCTCAATCTCGCCCGCTAGCCAAGCGTCCACGTCCTCTTGACCTAGCTCTTCCAAGTTGTTCAGTATGAACCGCTGTATCGCCCTCTTCCACTGTACATCCAAGCTGCACCAGCTCCCTGCGAATGGCGGATAGGAGAACGGGATATAAACCTGTCCTTCGGAACGGCCAGACAGAGCTACTTCTTGTCCGGAATCTTCTTACCAGGGTTCATGATGTTGTCGGGGTCGAGCGCCTTCTTGATGGCGCGCATGGCGTCGAGGGCCACCTCATCGTATTCGAGCTCGATGTTGTCCCTATGCTCGATACCGACCCCGTGACAGGTCGAGATCGATCCACCCAAGCCCGTCGCGAGCTCGGCGATCTCCCTCAACATCCCCTGGTATCTCTCCCATGCTCTCTCACCCTTGGGGACGAAATACCGTCCAGCCACAATCCTGTATCGCCCGACATCGAGCGAGTACTCCTCACCCGGGAGAGGTCCGGTCCCGTACTTCGGCAGTATTTCCCCATAGAGCTTGTCGTAGAAATCTCTCATGCGCTTCATCGGAACGTAGGTCGTCAACGGTCCCTCGTATCCGGTCGCGACACGGGCTCCACACCATTGGA
>Ga0315296_10000503_pt1 | contig 35796 bp, 29 predicted proteins | sample YL17G14_18_MG_FD_203921 | JGI IMG/M metagenome (GOLD analysis project Ga0315296, IMG submission 203921) | Sediment microbial communities from Yellowstone Lake, YNP, Wyoming, USA - YL17G14_18 | ecosystem: Environmental > Aquatic > Freshwater > Lake > Sediment | place: USA: Wyoming | collected... | reverse complement strand
TTATCTCCTTTTCTATATTAGACTATCGAGATTTCAAAAAGGGTTAATGAATTAGTACTCCAAGATAAATATTTTGACTATTTCCAGAAATATTGCTTCACTGCTTTTAATATTTTTGCACAGCCTCGTAGCCCCCTAAGTAACCTGGGGGGTAGGTTCGGGGGTTGGCTCAGGGGTAGTCCGTCTTAGGCGGATTCGGGAGCTGACCCCTCCCCCTATTTCACGACCATGAACTTTTTTGTCTCCGTCCCGAATCGTAAGAAGTAAATTCCTGGATTTATTCCTTTCAAAGAAATTCTTATTTCTTCCTTGTGCTCTTGTGAACTTGTGACCTTGCTCACTGCCTTTAGTAACTTTCCCGACACATCAAAGATTTTAATCCCCCTCTTATCCTCCCCCCACGGGTGGGGGAGGAAAAAGGTGGGGGGAACACGAATATAAATTACAGATGTTGCCGGATTCGGAAAAATTTCTGGTATTAAGCTTATAGCGTTTGGGTTCGTAGTTTCTTCGATTCCGGGTATAATCGAATCTCGAATCACTGAGACAGTGTTACTCCAATAATTTGCGACATAGGTCCGATTCTGAATCGGATTCCAGGCAAAAGCACCAGGACTACCTCCGACTATGATGGTTTTAATCACTGAATCAGACGCACCATCAATCACCGTCACATCATCGCCTCCACCATTTGCGCAATAAACCTTCTTGTTCATAGAATTATAGGCTAAAGCATAAGGCCAGCTTCCGACTGGAATGGTTGTAATCACTGAATCAGACGCACCATCAATCACCGTCACATTATTACTGTAAGCATTAGCGCAATATACGTGGTTGTTAGTAAAATTATAGACCAAAGCCCAAGGACGATCTCCGACCATAATGGTTGTAATCACTGTGTTAGTCGCACAATCAATCACTGTCACATTATCGCTATTCTCATTAGCGCAATAAACCTTGTTGTTCGTTGAATTCCAAACCAAAACCCAAGAACCATCTCCGACCCAAATGGTTGTGATGACTGAGTTGGTTACACCATCAATTACCGTCACATTATCGCTTACATCATTAGCGCAATATACCTTGTTGTTCAAAGGATTATAGACCAAAGCCACAGGCTCTTCTCCGACTTGAAGTGTTGTAATCACTGAGTTATATTTACCATCAATCACCGTTATATTATCGCTTCCCCGATTATCGCAATAGACTTTGTTGTTGGTAGAATTATAGACCAAAGACCAAGGATAACTTCCGACCGGGATTGTCGCCTCCAGCCATTGGGCAGATAAGACAGTGACAAGTACAAAGTGACAAGTGACAAGAAAAATGAGATTCTTCATTTTTTAAATTATAACCATTAGCTTTTGTCAGTCAATAACTCAATTTTCATCAAGAATTTAATCCCTTCCTTCTGGTTTTTCTATTGACTTTCTGGCAATTATGTATATAAATTTATCAATAAGGAGTTAAAATGAAGAGAATATTAGGGGTCGTTGTCTTATCAATAATTCTGTCCTTGTTGAATCAAGGATATGGTCAACCAAATTGGCCGATTCTTTATGAAACTCACGATGAAATTATTATGCAAAATTCTTGGGTAGTGGTAAAACTATCTAAAAATACTGGAGGAATATCGTCTTTTATTTATTGGAATTCGGAAACCGCTATGGAATTGCTGACAGACACGGGATATATCACCATCAGGGATAAAAGAGATACTGTTGAATATCGGCAATCGGCTGGTGAGGTAGCTAATATCGATACTTCAAGTTATCCTCCGGATTCGGTGCGGGCAGTTTTTGATATAAATTTCGGTCTGCCGCCTCCCGCAGAATACCCATACTCTATTCGAATCATATATACATTGGGTGTTCAGGCATTTCATTGGGATGCTGAACTTCAAACCGACTTAACGCCTGACCGTGAGGCGAATATTGATTTTTCAATTCCTGTAATAGCAAATATGGACTATGCTTTCTGGACTAAGGATGGTGCTCCATTTAAGTTGCCAATAACCCGAACTGTAAGATATAGAAAATTGTGGGATGTCTGGACTGTGGTTCCTACTATAATTTTGTTTAATGATACTTCAAATGTCGGTCTTTCTTTTGTCAGTCCATTTGAGTTGAGAAAACCTGGTCTAGATTGGAAAATAAAAAGTGACTCATTTATTATTTCTAATTATTATCTTCGCCTGAGTAACAATCATCCTTGCTCAGCCGCAGTCTACATCGTTCCGCATGAGGCGGATTGGAGACCGGGATTAGCCTGGATTTATGATAAATATCCCGACTATTTTAACCCGGTTTCCCAAACTGTTTTAGATGGAGAAGGATGGTATACACAATGTGGAGTAGTTATTCCTGATTCCGAAATGGCAAAAGATAGTAGCCGAGGTGTGACATGGGCTGAATTTGGCGGGATTCCATTTTTGGGACTATATGCACCGGCTAAGAACTCTTGGATGATAATTACAGATAAAGATGATTCAATTACTTATGATATGTGGAATAATGATGAGTCTATTCCTGGTGTATCCTGGACGAGTCACGATACGATCAACGCTGTGATTAGTCGTTGGGATAACCATGGTATTCAGACCTATATTTACTTTGAGTCATTCGAGTCATGGAAAGAATATACCAATCGTTTTTTCCCTGGTCAATTTGCTACAGACGCCGATAAAGAGACCCCTCTTCCTGCCTGGAAGTATTGTTACTTAATGAATCCAGACCCTGATGGTCTTTGGGGTGAACACATTGTACGTCAGATTGATTCACTGTTAATTAAATATCCGAACGTGAACGGTATTTTTTATGACCGGGATGATTATTGTGATTATGATTACAACCATAGTGATGGTGTAACGATGATTGGTCCTGATTCTGCCTATATGCTCGGATTTGCCCTTGAGAAAATGAATAAAATCATCTTGGACACGGTCCATAACCATGGAAAAGGAGTCTGGACAAACGGTCCGACCAGTGTTGAAGTCTGTAAAGATATGGACGGAATAATGTCTGAAGCCCCTTATCAAGCACCATGCCTACAATATTTAGGAATAAATCGCCCTTTAATATATCTGCCTTATGATACGATTCCCCAACAAACCGAAGAGAAATTGAAAACTGCTTTGTGGACTGGTCATTTCCCAAGTATTGCCTGGTGGTATCGTGCTAAGCCTGAGTGTTGGGGTATTGATTCAAACTATCGACCGCTATTTTCACTCTATAAAGGCAAGAAGTGGGTGCTTTATCCCCATGCTTTGCAATTACCCGAAGGAATCAAAGGGAATATCTTTCAGACTCCTGCTCCTAATTCAGATTATTTAGTTGCAATGATTGACCCTGAGAGATATTCAAGCAAAATTTATCCAGAGACAACCCACGATATTTTTCGGTATGACAGACTGGCAAAAGTGCAAGTGCCAGGTAATAATGAAATAAAATACTGCTATCTTCTTTCCGGAGATTATCGGGGTGTAAATCAGGATTCGATTCATAGGAATCCGGCTCAGGCGCGCATTGAAATAACTCCCGCCGCTCATCGGGTATCTTCATTGATTCAACTATCCAAAGAACCGATGTATGAAATTACAAGGACTTCTTCGCCAGTTTTAACAAGAGGAGATTCTGGGAAATTTGAAGTCAAAGTCCACAATTTATCAAGTGAAGGTGAAAAGAGTTATGATATTCTATTGGTTACTCCTTTTGGCGAGGAATCTTTTCCTTTCTCTCTACCTCCCGAAAGATGCACGATAATTGGGATGAGTTTTGAGGTTGATACTCATCATCCTTTAGGTGAGGACACAATGAAAGTTATTGAAAGGATAAGAGATAGCACAGTAGTCTTTACTTCTTGGATTGTTGATTTGCTAACATTTCAATTACCCGAGAAGCTATTCATTCATTCTGGAAAATGCGGAGATACTTTAGCAGGTGATACTATTCCCTTTATACTTGTTAATAATACTGAACGAACATTAAATGTGACGCTGAAAGGTAGCTTAATGCAAGGAAGTGATTCAATCAGATTTGGGACAGCCCCATATCAGTTGACTCGAGATGTGGTTTTAAATCCTTTAGAAGATACGGGGCTGTTAGTATACATAGCACCTGAAAGGGAAGTTGATACTGTCAAAATACTCGCAATCGTAAGTGCAGAAAATGATACAGTTTATGCCATTCGTCCAGTAGAAAGGTCTATGGATACCCTTGAAGCTCTTTTTTATGACGACTTCTCGTCTGGTTCGATGGATAAATGGGATACCACCTTTGGAATTTGGGTGGTTGATACCATTAGTGGAGTTGCCAAAGGTAGTGGTCCCATGCATATGGCCCTGAAATATGATACGAATGAACCCGAGCCATGGACTGATTTTGAGTTTCAAGTAAACACAAAGCTCGGAAGTAGTGCTAAGCCGTGGGTAGACTGGATTAAATCTTTCATTTATTTTCGAGTCCAGAATGAAAGTACTTACTATCGTTTTGGGATTGCCCAAGGCTTTAAGGCGATAAGTCTTTTTAAGCGAGTGAATGACAACTGGTCTCTTTTGTCAAGTTGCGATTTCAATGTAAAAAAGGATGTCTGGTACAACTTAAGGGTTGAGGTTGGTGGTGCTGAGGGACAAAATAATATAAAGTGTTTCTTGGATGGTAATCTGGTAATCAATGTTACAGACACCGATACTATTCTTACTTCTGTCAGGGGAGGGATTGGTATTGGGGTCACTGAAGATGATTATGTGAACTACTATGATGATGTAGTGGTCCGCCGCATATCCAGATAATCCCGAATAAGAATTGATGTCAAAATTCTTTTCTTGACCGTACTATTAACGAGGTAAGTAGTGCGTTAGCAAATACGAGATTAGGGTCTTGACTTAGAAGCATTTGAATTTTACCTTTTTTGACCTTGACAGACTACATCATACTATATCAAACATTATTCCCAAAACAAACTGATGTCAATATTCGTGCATTATGTCCTCTAAATCAATGAATTGAAAAAATCATTAAGTAGATAATTTTAATATTTTAGTATATTTGCTTAGTAAACCGAAAAGCCAGGCAAGTGTTGGTTTATTGCAAAATTCTCCAAATTCAGAAAGAGAATTGGTATTCCAGCCATCTGGAACATGACTGTCTTTTGTAAGAGTGTCTAAAGGTTGGAAACGCATCGCATAAGGATGAGCACCAAGACTAATCACTTGTTTAGCCCTTTCATAAGCATCTTTTGGTATATCCTTAAAACCATAAAGACAATAGACAATTACTTTTTCCTCTGGTTTCACTCCATATCGTTTGAGCATTGCCAATACATTTTTTAGTACTGTTTCATGTCTAAGACTATCAAAAGTAAAACGCCAGACCGGCAATTTTAATTTCTTTAAGAAAAGTTCGATATGCCAGGGTTCTAATAACCGAGCATCCAAGCCGTGCAGGAAATCAACAAAAGGAAGCGAAGAAAGTTTCTCGCAAGCATTTTCGATATGGCTTTTGGAACAGGCTAAAAAGTTGGCATCGAGAATATAGGAAGTTGGAATAAAAGTCGGGATTTCACGCAATCCGCCCTCAACTTTCGGTACCGAACAGAATTCACAATTTCGAATACAACCACGCGAAGTGTAGGTCGAGCGGTATTGAGCAGGTTCAAATTCAAATCGACTATCAAGACCAAATACCGGCTTAATCCCAGTTTCGGCAAAGATATAATCAGGCATTATTGAAGCAGCCGGTCCGCCAATTTCCACTTTTGTGTGTTTTAAAGCCTTGCGCGCCTCTTGAACTAATATCGGCAGGTCCCAGGTATAGATTGCACTTAGAAAAACTGCATCATACCCTCCCCCCCTTCCTCCCCTCACAGGTGGGGGAGGATTAAGGTGGGGGGGAATATTGGGTCGACTTTTTATTACCTCATGACCATTTCGTTTAAGCCAAGTGGCAATCTTTTCGGCACCAAGGTTATAATCTTTGCTGCAATTAATAACTAATGCTCTCATGTCTTGATTCCGGAATGAGATTGATTTAAAAATATTTTAACTGACACCTCTACCGAGTTGCCGGTATAATCTTTAAACCTTTTGATTAAATATTCCTGACGCAATTCTGGAAAGGATTTATTAACCCCAAGATTTATTAAAATTTTCCCTTGCTCGTCATAAAGTATTTGAAAGTTTTCAATCTCCAGGTTTTTCTCAATCACCGAAGCAAAGAAACTTTTTCTGAGGAATTTACCATCCGGCGTGGTAATTAAATCGCTCACTCTGCCTTGGGTTATTTCCATAAGCGGGAAGCTTCGACCGCAATTGCAGTGTCCATTTTTGAGGAAACCGCGGTCTCCGGTTTTATATCTAATGAACGGCATCGTATAGTTATCTAAATCAGTTAGCACGATTGCTCCATCATCTAAGAACTCAACCACATAGGAATCATTAAAGATATGTAATCCGTTATGTTCTCGGCACTCCTCGGCAATCGTCGGGAATTCGGTGGTTCCATATAGATTGAAAACTTCTCCTTGAAATACTTCTTCAATAAACATTCGCAATTTCGTCGTTAGCAACTCGCCGGATGATATTGTTGTCTTAAAATTGATTCCGGTAACTTTCCATTTTCGGATGAAAGTAGCCAAAGCGATAAGCGATGAAGGATAACTATAAATTGCTTTTGGTTTGTGTCTTTTAATTCTTTCACAGAATTGACGAATCATATTTTCATCTGGTTGAAGCTTATTGTCAGTTGAAGAAGGACAGCAGGGTGGTGTTCGTTCCGCAGTTATCAGATTAGCATCCAAAACCAGTCGATTGGTCAAAAATGAAAAAATCGAATTCTTCTTGCCTCTTAATGGGGTAAAAATTACCCATGGCTCTCCAATACCTACACTAGTAAAATCAAAAATTCTTAGATTTCTTGCAATCTCTAACGAGAAAAAATCCCGGTCTATAACAAAATTGAATGGTGGTCCACTTGTCCCAGATGTGCTTTTTTTAAGTAGTTTACTCCGACTTTTGACAACTGCACTATCCCCAGCTGCGATCAATTCTTGCTTGGTCAGTATTGGCAGTTGCTTTAGCTCATCCAGTTTTTTAAAATTCTGGATATTGAAATGGCGGAAACGCTCTTTATAAAAAGGAATGTTCTCAACCGCATATTTAATCAGTTTTTTTAATTTCATTACCTGCAAATTTTCGATATCAGCGGTTTTTAACCACTGGTTTTTTTTAAGTTCCTGGTAGTATTTAAAGAATAGATGACCCGAGATAGCAGAGATTGTTGAAAGACCTAATTTTCTAATATCCATAACGATGAAACCAAGATTTAACGAATTTAGTAATTAACGAGCCGAATTCTTTAAAAGAAGATATTTTGATTCTATCCCAAACGTAACCCGGTTTAGTCGAGAGATTTTTAATATTGCACATCTCAGCATAAGCAAATATTTTTTTGAATCCATTTTGTAGCCCTTTATAGTCGACTAACTCTTTCCGCTCGTAAGCCTTGGTTCCGGGATATGGTTTAAATAAAACTACGGTTATGGTCGGTCGGCACCAATCCCAAACCATCTTCATTAAATTGAATGTTTCCATCAGAGTCGTTTCATTCTCGCCCGGCAAGCCAATTATGAAATCAGCATGTAGTTTGATTCGAGCATCCTTCATCATCTTTATAACTGCTTTAATATTTATCAGGTTTACTCCTCGATTAACGTCATCCAGTATCTGTTGCGAACCGGATTCAAAGCCGATACAAATTTGCTTGCAACCAGCCTTACGCATCAGTTTTAAAAGATCAGCATTAAAATAACGGTGAATGTCAGCCCGGGCACAACATCGCCAGTTTATTTTGAGTCTTCGGTTGAGAATCTCCTCACAGATTGTTCTAACTCTTTCTGGGTCTAAAAGAAAATTGTCATCAGCGAAATTTATGTTTTTCACTTTAAATTGGGAATTGAGATAATCTATCTCACTTATAACATTAAGCACCGAACGGAATCGAACTTTATTTCCCCAAATTATTGAAGAAGAACAGTAAGCACATCGGTATGGGCAGCCGCGAGAGGTATGGATTTGTCCTAACGCTTCTTTTGGATATTTTTCTATGTCTATCAGCAAATCCCGAGTAGCAAAAGGAATGTCATCAAGATTCGAAATCTCTGGTCTTGGCTCGGTATTTAGGATTGTTCTATCCGGTTTGAAGTAGATGCCCTTGATTTTATCCAAACTGGTTTGGGCAATTAATGCATCAAGCAGTTCTTTAGTAGTAATTTCTCCTTCACCATAAACCAGAAAATCAAAGTATGGTACGGTCATTGTTTCGAACGGTTTCGCGGTTGGGTGAATACCACCAACAATAATAACAACATCTTTGTCTAATTCCTTTGCCCTCTTAGCGATCTCGATGGTTGATTCAAAAGCTTCGGTCGGAAAACCAAGTCCAATGAAACCCGGTGCATAATCTTTAATAATTTTTATGGTATTTTCAATTCTTTCTTGATAAACGCCTTTGGGCATGAACGCAGCATTATAAACCTTCGTTTCGTACCCATGTTTTCTAAGGAAACCACCAACGGCAAGCAGCCCCATTGGGATCAAATCCATTTTCCTTTGATTCGGCATCGGCGGCGAGATTAATAAAACTTTTTTCATTATTGAAGTCCTTTTCTTACCGCTAAATCAAGGTAATGTTGCTGTAATCTTTGCATCATCTGCTCAAGCGAAAATTCTTTTCTTACCTTTGACTTTCCCGCTTCCCCCATTCGATTCGCCTTTCCTGGGTCAGATAAAAGTTTGATTATTGCCGACGCAATTTCAACTGGACTATTCGGTTTCACTAATATACCGGTGACACCGTCTTCCACCAGTTCTGGTATTCCGCCAACCTTTGTCGCCACCACTGGTAAGCCGAAGGACATCGCTTCTAAGATTGATACGGGAAGCCCCTCGGTGTGGGTGGCAAGAACAAAAATAGAAAGTTGCGATAGAACCTGTTGCACGTCACTGACTAAACCAGGCAAAGTGAAAAAAGAATTTAATCCAAGATGATTAATCATTTCAACTATGCTTTTCTTAGTTTCCCCCTTGCCGGCTAAGACAAACCGGGCATTGGGAAATTTCTCTAATATTTTTGGCGCGGCTAAAACAACTTCTTCTTGTGCTTTAAATTTATTAAAATCGGCAATCATTCCAATATTAGTTGATTGAGTATTCCGAATTCTACCATTAGCCCAATCTGATTCTATACCATTATGGACAACGACTACCTTATTCGGTGGAATCCATGACTTTTTGAGAATTAACTCACGCCCTCTTCCTGAAACCGAAATATAGAGGTCAGACCAATTAGATGTCATTCGTTCCAAAAGCGAATGAAGCCCATTTCGACCGAATTTTTCCATTCTAAGACCGGTTATCACAATCGGAGTTTTTGCCCGGCGTGCGACAATTCTCCCAAGTATATTAGTATAGAAGCCGTACATGTGAATAATATCAATTTTCTTCGTTTTTAAGAAATGATACAACTTTACTAAAGCGGAAAGAACATCAAACGGATTCAACCGATTATTTATCCTAAACTCTATTCCTTCAAAACCTCTTTTTTTGACCTCGGTTAAGAGTGGACCATTATTAAAGAAGGCACCAACTGAGCTTTGAAAATAGCCTTTATCGACTTTATCCAAAAATCGCAAAAGCATAGTCTCAGTCCCACCCAAATTAGTCCCGGCATTTAGATGGAGTATATTTAGCTTTCTCACTTTTGCCATTTTGCCGCTTTTTGGAAAGCCTGAATTGCTTTTTCTGGTTCACCTTTTTTCTGATAAGCTAATCCGAGATTGTGATAGGCTTGTGCTGGATTGGACATTTTTGCAATTGCCATATTAAATTCTTTAATCGCTTCGTCGTAAAGTCCTTTTCTGCCGTACTCGACACCAAGGTCATTGTGCGCTTCGCCAAAATTCGGGTTTATTGCAACCGCAAGCTTAAACTCTTTTATCGTTTCATCATATTCACCAATCTCTCGATATGAAATGCCCAAAGCATGATGTAAGCTTGACTGCTTGAAACAGTCCGCAGGTTGGTACAAGCAGGCTTGGTTAAATGCTTCTATCGCTTCAGTATGCTTGCCAATCATCTGATAAGCTGCGCCCAAGGCAGTATAGCTTTCCACCGAATTTGGCTCTAAGCGGGATGCGGTTTGAAGATTAACAATTGCCTCTTGATAACGTTCTAATCTGAGATAAGCAATCCCGAGGTTATAATGTGGCTTAGCGTAAGATGGATTTAATGCTATCGCTTTTCTGGATTCGTTGATTGATTCGTCCAATCTTCCTGAGTTAAGAAGCGCAGCGCCTAAGTTGGCATGACCCGGCACCGACATCGGATTAACAATTAGAGTCTTGGACCAAAGCGTTTGCTCGGATTTGAGATCGGCATTCCTAACTATTGTTCTTACGGAATAAAGCATAATAACCAACCCAAAAAGAATAATTCCAAAAATTCTTAACGGTCTTCTAATAATCACTTGCCAGAAGACAAAGCCGATTGCCAGACAAAAGCCAAATGAAGGTATATACAGATACCGCTCTGCCACAAAAAATGTCTTGGGTAAAATGTTAGCAACCGGTAAGAAATTAATTAGAAACCATGCCATCCCAAATGAAATAACTTTATGTCGCCTAAAGAGAATAACTGTAAATACTAATGTGCTAACTAATAAAAAAAAGGCAAAGAGTATATTGGACTGGAATATTGATTGATAAATTGGGAAATAGTAGTCGATACTTAATCGATTGGGCAAAAAAATCAGGCGAAGATACTCGGAGAATCCTCTTAATTGAGTGATTAAAATCGAAGAATAGGAGCGACCAGCCGAGAGACTGTGACCTAAAGAAACAATGTTAAGCCCCGGATAACTGAACCGCCAGCGCGGTCCGGAGATTGAAAATAAAACAAACAGTCCGGCTATAATAAGATAGGGAATATACCACTTAAGAGAATTACTAATTTCTAATTTCCAATTTCTAATTATCGAGCCTTTTTGAAAGTAGAGGTCATAAAGGAGGAGAAGTACCGGTAGAATTATCGCAACCTCTTTTGCCGCGGTTGCCAAAAAATAAAAGATAAGCGAAAGACTGAAGAAAATCCATATTTTACCTCGCTGCGTTTTACTTAACCTCTCGATTTCTCGCACCTTTGAATATAAAATCAAAGAAAGCAGTAAAAATAGCATTGCCAGCAGTTCTTGTCGGTTGGAAACTATTGAAACCGCCTCGGTATGAACTGGGTGAGTGGCAAAAAGGGCGCCGGTGAAAAAAGCGGGCAATGGATTTTTCAGAATCAGCAAGGCGAGAAAATAGACGCTGACCGATACTAATATATGAAATAATAAATTAGTTAAATGAAAACCAAAAGGCGACGGTCCGCCTAATTTATAATTTATATAAAAAGTCGAAGTTTCGGTAATACGATAACGGTGACAGGGCGAAAATATACTATTAAGTTGTTTTACCCATTGGTTATTAACAATTTCATCCATATCATCATAAACAAAACCATTCTGCCGAGTATTGGAATAAATAACGATTGATAATATAACAATTACCAACAGGAATAACCAGTGACGGCTAAAACCAGGCTTTTGGATTGGAATCGGAAGTTCCGGCACTGTTCTATTTCAATTAAATACAATACAAAGTCAAGCAGATTACGAAGAATTAATTGCTCTTAGGCTTGACCCCGTTAGAAATATTTAGGAATTTATAACCAGATATTACTTTTAATATATGACTAAACTCTACTTGTATTTCTAACGGGGTTGACATTTAGATTAACTAAGATTATGATTTTACGTAGAAAGTTACTTTGCAAAAACGTAACATTTATAAAAAAATCACAGCAATTATTTTTTTATTATTTGGTAATTGGCTATTAGCTATTCCCTGGCCCGTTGCACCGTTTGATTCGATTCACCCATTAGGTAATAATTGGGGCGAATATCAAAACTACGGCGGCGACCCTTATTTTCACAACGGTATCGATATTATTACGCCAAACCAGCACGGTATGCCGGTTTATGCCGTGGCTCATGGTTGGGTAAAAGCCTGGTTAACGATTCAGGCGGAATACCATTGGCGGTTAGCGATTGCCGATTCGAGCCTGGCTTATACTGATTCTTGTGAGGGCTGGCTTTACGCTCACATCGATTCGAGCCGTTTTCATAAAAATGTTGGGGATGAGGTGAATCAAGGCGATTTGATTGGCTATTTAGTAACCTGGCCCGTAACCGGGTTTGACCATACTCATTTTGCGCGAATTAAAGATGCCGGTAGCACCTGGAATGGAGCGGATTGGGCATTTGTCCAAAACCCCCTGACCCTGTTATCACCGAATACCGATACGATTCCACCCACCTTTCAGAACGCTCGCCAAAGTTGGCGTTTTGCCTTTGCGCGCAATAATTCGAGTTTCTATCTCGACCCGGAGAGTCTTTATAGCGATGTCGACGTCATCGCTAAAATTTATGACAAGACCGGGGTGACTACCGGTGACCCAACCTGGGATAAATTGTCGCCGTACCAGATTGAATATTCCGTGCGCGGTGATTACGATTCAATCCCAACTACTTTATCGGTGCGATTTTCCGGAGTCATTAATCAATCTTGTATTCGGGTCGTTTATAAAAATGACAATACTTGTCGAACCCGCGGCGATTATGATTATCGTGATTACTATTTTATTGTCACCAATACCGATGGCGATTCGATACTTGAAACCACCGATTCTTTAGCGTGTTGGCATACCGCCGACTTTCCGGATGGCTGGTATTATGTGAAAGTTACTGCTTATGACGTTGCCGGCAATTCAACTGCCGAAAGTATGTCGGTTTTTACTTTCAACGGGGTAGGTATGGCGGATAACAAATTACGTCCGCTAAAACCCGAAATACCCAAATTGATTCTTTCGCCCAATCCGGTCAGTTCATATTTGAATATACAATTTATTCTGCCTCAGGCAGAAAATGTTAGTTTGAAAATATTTGATAATATTGGCAGGATGAATAAAGAATTAATTAATGGGCAATTAGCCAAAGGCGATTATCATTTCACTTATCAACCGAAACATTCGGGCATCTATTTTGTTGTTGCCCAAATCGGCAACCGGAATATTACAGAAAAAGTTATTGTCAGTAAGTAATACTGGTTTTAGATTTTCGAATAGTCTATAAACAATGAGCTGGATTTTTGGGATTATTAGCCAAAACCTTACATTAGGAACAATTAAGATACTAGCAAACATTCATGCTCAACCCATTCATAAAATTGAAACCAGCAATATCTATATTGCTACGGGCGGGATAAAACAAACTTGTCAATTTGGGTCTTTCCCTAATTCATCCGGCTGGATTGTTGTCGGTTCGGGCATTAAACGAGAAGCCAGCCGAATTCGCTTTTTATCTCCGACTGATTGGCAGACCATTTTAGCGGATAGTCAAATTAAATTGCCTGACCTGGATGGTCATTTTGTGGCGGTTAAGTGGCAACCACAACAAATTAAGTTCTTTACTGACCAAATAGGATTAAGAACGATTTATTTTGCCGAAACTGATAATGGCATCGCTTTCTCGACCCGACTTGATTGGATTGCGCATTTGCTCGGTACCTGCCAAATCGATTTTGAAACCTTTGGTGCCCATTGGCTAACTTTTAATCAAATATCCTCGGACAGTTTAATAAAAGGGATTAAAAGACTCGGACCAGGTGGCATTACGTTATGTACCCCGACATTAATTAAGATGGAGAATACACCGTGGCAACCTTCTACTATCTCCGCGGAAAAAAAACCAGAAGAATTGGAAGAGTCTTTGAAAACACTTATCCAGCCAGCGATTGAAAAGAATTATACACTTTCTCTGGCATTATCCGGTGGGCTGGATTCGCGGGTTCTCTTGTCACTATTATTAGCCGAGCCTCAACAATCTTTTGCACTTCATACTTTCAGCCATTCGTCTGACCCGGACGTTATTATTGCAAAAAGAATTGCCCGAGATAATAACCTTGCCCAGCTTTATTTCAACGAGCCAATACCAAAACCGGCTGATTGTTTAACGATACTCAAGGAATATATCGGTCAAACCGGTGCCGGTGAAACTGCTTCAGCGTTCTTGAAATTAAGATATTATCCAATTGTTCATTCTCAAAATAAATTTATTATCGATGGTGGTTTTGGCGAAATTTGGCGAAGACAATATCTTAATCGACTTCTGCGCAGAGGGAAAAAGGCATTAAAAAGCGGCAATCCGCACTTAATATACCATTACCTTACAAGACATCGCGCGTCAATATTTAATGAAGCTGTAGTTAGAATAATGCAAAAAGGAATTGAAAAACAGATTGAATCTTTGTGGCAAACCATGCCGCAAATTAAAGAAATCGGCGAAGAGAATTTCTTGGATTTAATGGCGATTCGCACCCGTTTTCCGAACAGTGGTTGTTATGAACAAGCTCGAATGGATTGCGAAGTATTAAATTATATGCCTTATGCCCAACCATCATTTCTGCAACAACTATTTGAGACACCCATACAATTAAGAAGAAACGGTAAATTATTTCACCAAATAATTCTTAAACATTATCCATCATTAGCTAAATATCCATTAGTCAAAAATAATACGACTTATCCATTTTATTTTTCCACGATTCCTGCCTGGATTTGGACTAAGTTTAAGGCAAAGTTGGGCTTAAGTTTTTTTGACCCTTCGGTTATTGAATTCTTATCGGTTATGAAAGAATTTATTCAAGATATTGTTAATTCCAATGAAATAAAAAATTATTCGGCGTATGATTATCCAGCAATTAAAAGTTTAGTTGAACAATTCTATGCCGGCAAGAAAGAATTAGCTAATGAAGTTGACTGGTGGTTGACTTTTGAACTTTGGCGACGCGCCATCAATGCCAATTAGACATATTTAATATTCGTATTATTTGTCTTGCACAGCTCGGCAGATTCGTCGAGTAGCCAAGGGTTGTTTTATTTGTAATTTAAGCTCTTGACAACCGCACAAATTTCTTTAATGATTTAGTTAGAATGAGCAGTAAAAAATTGACTTTAAGGTTAGAAGCGTTTGAAAAATAAAAGATGAACAATAAAGGGGGATAATATGGGGTTACTCTTAAATTTATTTTTAATTTCTCAAGGTGTACCCTTTCTTTCAATTTATCCGGGAGCAGGACCAACCGGGATGGCAGGGGCTTATTGTGCAATTGCCGAAGGTGCTTACGCAAACTTCTATAATCCTTCTGGCTTAGCTTTTCAAAAAGGATTAGACTTATCTTTTGATTATAACTCCATCCCTTTAGGTTATGGTATCCGGTATTGGGATTTTACAAATTCTTTAGAACTCAATAAGAATATCTCTCTCGGCTTATTCGGTTCGGGTGTAATTTATCCTGAAACAAAAGTGGTAAACGAGTATGGCGATTATGTGGGGGCTTTCAATTCTCATGAATTTACTACCGGGTTATCATTTGGCTATAAAGTAAATAAATTCTTAGGTGCCGGAATAAGTCTAAAATACATACATTCTTTTTATAGTCCGGAATGGGCGTTAGCTTTTTTGTCTGGCATTGGTCCTTTTGTAGGCGGCACTGGGAGGTCTTTAGCTATAGATATCGGTTTCTTAGCAAAATATTCGCTCTCATTTGGAAAGGTGGGGGTTGGTTTTGCTGTCCAGCAGGTAGGTCCTAACATAAATTATAGCTTTAACCCTTCGGGAGAAAAATTTTCACTTCCCTTAAATATTAGGGCAGGGATTTCTTACTCTATCTCTGCACAAGAAGTCATTAAGGATATTGGAAAAGGATGGTTTATGGAATGGTTAAAGGAAAAAGCGCGGTTAATAATTACTTACGACATAAATAAAATTAGAGAAGAAAAACTCGGATATTCTTTCGGGATTGAATTTCGACCAGTTCCTTTTTTAGCGGCAAGGTGCGGTTATTTCAATGTTCCTGGGGTATATGGTTGGGAGGGGAGTAAGGGTTGGACAAAGGGATTAGGTGTCGACTTTAAATTTCTTCGCTTAGACATCTCTGATACTTCTCCGCTTTATTATACTCACCAATTATGGTTCTCATTATCTTTAAACATCGGCGAACCAATTTTTCCGAAGAACGGTCTTTTCGGGAAGCAATTATTTAGTGATTAGAGATAACGACTATTTAAATTGTATTTAAGTATTTCATTCTATCGCGATACATTGGCGGGGTGTGCGTTAAAACCTGTAAAGCCAGAAAACCAACTAAATAAGAATATTTAATTGCTGTAATCTTTCTTTACATCGTCGTAATCACTTTAGAGAACGCTTGACATCAGTTTGTGTTGGGCATAATATTGGGTTGGATGATTTGTCACAAAAATAAAACGATATTCACTCTGGTGAAGAAAAGTATTGTGACTTTCGAATTCTGAAATAAATATGCCGGGACGGTCAATAGCGTTATCAGTTAAGCCTGAGTTATTATATTGGGCTCGAATTAGTATGGGACTTGAAATCACAAAAGTAGCTGGAAAAGTGAAGGTTCTAGATAGCATACTAAAAAGCTGGGAATCTGGAGAAACCAAGCCCACGCTTGTTCAGGCTGAAAAATTAGCTAATATATACAAGCGGCCTTTAGCGGTTTTCTTTCTACCGACCCCGCCAAAGGAACCAGATGCTCCGAAGGATTTTCGAGTTTTACCTGCTGACCAAACTAAAATTTTATCTTATGAGACACGTATAGCGATCAGGCGAAGTTGGCGTCTCCAGACCATCACAATAGAACTTTTGAAAAGTCTAAATCTAAGGCGTAAATTAGGTATAACTGAAGTTCGGAAATCAAACGACCCGGAAGTTTTTGCCACCACTGTGAGAAAATTGTTAAAAGTCAGTATTGACGAACAACGGAAATGGAAGGATTCTTACTATGCACTGAAATGTTGGAAGAAAAAAGTAGAGATGTTGGGTGTCTCAGTATACCAGTTCAGCATGCCACTTGAAGAGACCAGAGGATTTTCTCTATCATCAAGCGAGGCTCCAGCTATAGTCCTCAATACCCGAGATGCTGTAAATGCTATGTCGTTCTCACTTTTTCATGAACTATGTCATCTGTTAATGGATACAAGCGGTCTATGCGATATGGAAATGAGGGAGGGCGGTTTAGAAAAAGAAGTAATATTCATAGAAAAATTCTGTAATCACTTTGCCGGAGCCCTATTAGTTCCGTTACCTGCCTTGAAAGAGCACGAAACAGTATGTTCCACAAACCAAGCCCGTAAATGGTCCGATGCAGAATTAGGGAAACTTGCGTTGGATTTCAAAGTAAGCCAAGAAGTTATATTGAGACGTCTTTTGATACTAGGTCTAGCTACGGAAGCCTTCTACCTTAACAAACGGGAACAGTGGGTACGTAGAGGTCCAAAGAAAAAAAAGGGTGGGTGGGTAATACCATCTGTGAAATGTGTGAGTGAAAATGGTGTACCATTCATTTCTCTTGTGTTAGATTCTTATGCTGGGGGTAAAATCCCCTATGCCGATATCGCGGATTACTTGGGCATTCGTGCGAAACATATTCCCAAAGTTATTGGGCTTATTTCAGAAGGAATTTATGCCGAGCGATAAAGGGTACGTAATTGATTCTTGTGCGCTTATAGATTTGCAGCGAAGGCGTTACCCTCCAGATGTTTTCCCGACCCTGTGGGAAAATATTAACTTGCTGGTCACTCAAGAAAAATTGAAGTCACACCGTGAAGTCTTAAAAGAATTGAAACAGAATGATGATGAGCTTTTAACGTGGGCTAATAATCACAAAGAAATTTTTGGAGACCCCAATGAAGAACAACAAAGTCGAGTTAAAGAAATCCTCAATGACTTTTCAAAACTTGTAGACAGCAACAAAATGGGACCTCAAGCTGATCCCTTCGTCATAGCACGTGCTCTGTGTGAAGATATGGCAGTAGTAACTTCGGAAACTGAAGGCAGTGCTGAACATCCTAAGATCCCGTATGTATGTAAAGCTAAAGGGGTCAAGTGCATGTCTTTACTAGAAATGTTTAGAGAACTTAAGTGGCACTTCTGAAGTCATCTCGATTAAGAATATAATCTGGGATTAGAATTAAATCATGTAAATTGTGGGACACTCTCTCTTATTCTAAAATGGAAATCGTCTCCCGAAAACTTCCACCTAAGTGCCCCCCTAGGTGACTCGCTAAGCCACCCCGATACAAATATCAAATATCAAAAATCAAAAGTCAAAATTAAATGAAAATTTCAGAGCAGTAACCAGCCCCCGAACCAACTCCCCAGGTTGCTTACCCGAATCGGGCGAGTCCACTCCCGAAAAGGCAGTGTCTAGGGGATAGTGGTTAGGGACTAGTGAAACAAAATAAAGAGATGACCCAGCCTAGGAACTAACCTACCGGGTAACCCCCCAGGCAACCCCCGAGGCTACTCCCCAAGCCGCCTACGGGGTCACCCACTAGGTGATACCCCCTCCCCAAGCAATTTTCAATGTAACATTTTCAATTTCCAATACTTAGAAGAAATTTTGGGTCGATTTTGAGTGTACTGGCAGTACACTCAAATTTCGAAATTCGAAACACGCAACTCGTAGAGTCATGCGACCGAAGGGAGCAGCTATTCGAAACAATATCCAAATCCAAAATTCCAAATAGCGAACAATTTTTAAAATAAGTTAAGAATTTAATTAAAGAGTTGTTTGTGGGTTGGTTTTAGAAATAGCTTAGGAAGCAAACTATCGAAACCTAACTTCTCTATTCTTTAAAGGCGAGGAAAGACTAAATAATCTGGGAAGTGGAGTTTGTCTAAAAACTCGTCCCGTCAAGAGAAAACTACTATATATAGTATTCGGACGAGATGGATAACATAACATATAGTAAAAACTTTCAAATTCAACTAGTTTTTAGACAAGCTCAGTGTCCCTATATTTTCCCGCGACCTCCCGCCGTCCGATAGGGCGATTCTCGCGCGCTGGTCGTTACAAAAAGTCTACACTTAATATTTGACATTCCTGGTGACTTGCCTTCTTCTCTCATCGCGGGTATAATCACCTGAGCATGGAATGTCACCTTTGTCCCCACGACTGCGCGGTCGACCGTGCACTGCAGCCCGGCTTCTGCCGCGCCCCGGCGCAGCCGAAGATCGCCCTTGCTTCCCTGCATCTTTGGGAAGAACCGGTCATCAGCGGCAGCCATGGCTCGGGCACGATCTTCTTCTCGGGCTGCAACCTCGCCTGTGTCTTCTGCCAGAACCACAACATCTCCCAGGGTGACGAAGGCCGAATCATCACCATCGAGCGCCTGCGCGCGATCGCGTTCGAATTGAAACAACAGGGCGCCCACAATATCAACCTCGTCTCACCTACGCCCTATAGCGAGATGATCCTTGACGCCCTGCTCCCGATCAAACCGGGACTGGCAATCCCGGTCGTCTGGAACTCGAATGGATATGAACTGGCATCAGTCATCAGCGGTCTTGAACCTTTGGTCGACGTCTACCTCCCCGACCTCAAGTATGCGAGCGATGACGCGGCACAGAAGTACTCCGGCGTCCGTGACTACTTCCCGCACGCCTCGGCTGCAATCGGCGAAATGTGGCGTCAGAAGTGGCAGACCCGTCTGGTTAAAACCGGTCCGGTCGAGCTCATGACCCAGGGTCTAATCATCCGGCATCTCATCCTGCCCGGTCAGGTCGAAGACAGCAAGCAGGTCCTGTGCTGGATCGCTAAAAACTTCGGCACCGCGGTCTACATCAGCCTGATGGCGCAATACACGCCGGTACACCACGCCGCCCGGCACCCGGAGATCAACCGCCTGCTCCGGCGCTCGGAGTACGACGAAGTCTGCGAGTACTTCTACGAGCTCGGCTTCGAGAACGGCTGGGTGCAGGAACTCACGTCGGCGTCATCCGAATACACCCCGGAATTTAACCTGCGCGGTACCTGACCGTCTTCAGCTCAAAGGCAGGACGCCAATCCACCGCCCTACCCCGCCAATCAACGCATCGGGCCAACCAAGGGAGCGTTCCACTCGCTTCCGCCGCGACCGCTACGATTCTATTTCTTGACTTCTCCCCTGACCCGGTTATTCTAATTCACTATGCCAAACAAGGTCACGTCAGCATCAGTCCTCCAACTCGTCGAGCGCTTCGACCGCAACCGCGACGCTTGCGCAAAGACCACCATCGAACGCCAGATTGAGCTGACGGAGCAAGAGATCAGTGTCGTTGAAGAAGGAGAGGAATGAATAGCCACAAAGAAGTACCCCGATTTTTCAGGCAATTCAGAAGTTCGTTGTCACAAGATAGGAGGGTCCGATGAAACTCTCGACTGTGCTGCTGGCAGCCGGCTGCCTGCTCTCAGCCGCCTCCGCCCAATGGCTGGAGGCGACGCTTTACCTACCCGATTCGCTGACCGGAATCTACCTGCCGGTCTCCCTAGCCTACGATTCGTTAACCGGCACCGTCTATGTAGGCGGCAACTGCGGCGAACGGGTTATCGCGTTCAACGCCGCCACCGGCGAGAAGGTCACGGCAATCCCGGTCGGGAAGGGCACCCGGGCCCTGTGCTGGAACCGCACGAACAACCGAATCTACGCCGCGAACACTGACACCGGTACTGTGACCGTCATCGACGGCGCCACCAACCAGGTCGTGACGACCGTTTTCGCGGGCGACGGGCCGCAGGTTCTGTGCTGGAACCCGACCCGCAACAAGGTGTATGTCGGCAACCGCAATTCCGACGACGTCACAATTATCAACGGGGCTACGAACGAGGTTGTCGCCACCGTGCCGGTAGGCGACCGGCCCGAGCGGATGACGTACAACACCGTGAACGACCGGGTCTACTGCATGACCGGTGGCGACGACAGTGTCTACGCGATTGACGGTACCTCGAACCTGGTCACGGCCCGCATCCCGGTCGGGCAATCCCCGACCGGCATCTGCTACAACGAGAGCGGAAACCGGATCTACGTCACCTCCTATATGAACAGCCAATTAACCGTGATTAACGGCGCCACCAACGAGGTCGTGACAACCGTCACGGTCGGCTATCGGCCGTACGCTGTCTGCTACAACCCGACGAACGACAAGATCTACACCGCCAATAACTACGGCAACAACGTGACAATCCTCGACGCCGCGAACAACCTGGTGATTGACAGTGTTTATGCGCGCTACATGCCGACCGAGATTCTTTACAACCCGGTGGACAACAAGGTCTACTGCACCGGCATTTACAGCGACACAATCACCGTCATCGACGGCGCGACCAATGCGGTCGTGGCCCAGGTCCGGACGCCCAGCGGCCCATTCGCGCTCTGCCTTGACCCGGACGACGACCGGGTCTTTTGCGCCAACAACGGCGGCGGCAATGTCATCGCGGTCAGCGGCGCGACGAACCAGATTGTGGATACGGTCACCGTCAGCTACGGTCCGAACGCACTCTGCTTCAATTCGACGCACGAGAGAATCTACGTCGCGAACTCAGCCGCCGACAATGTGTCCGTCATCGACGGCGCCACCAACCAAGTGATTGCGACGGTTCCGGCGGGCAACTACCCGCAGGACGTCCGCTACAACCCGACCAACGACCAGGTCTATTGCAGCAATCTGTGGAGTCACGACGTGACCGTGATTGACGGCGCTCTCAACCAGGTGATAGCCACCGTGCCAGTCGGGTGGGGTCCGGAAATGCTCTGCGTCAACCCGGCAGGCAACCGAGTTTATGTCGCAAACTACAACCTCGGCGGAATTGCCGTCATCGACGGTGCCACCAACCAGGTAGTCGACTCCATCGCCATCGGCTACAAGCCCGACGTGATGTGCTTCAACCCGACCAGCAATAAGCTCTACACCACTCAAATCTGGGACGACAGCGTTAAGGTAGTTGACGCCGCGACCAACCAGGTTGTCACCACGGTCCGGACCGGCGACTACCCGCAGGATCTCTGCTGGAACCGTGCCAACAATCGCGTCTACTGTGCCAACGAGGGAACCGACACCATTACCGTAATCGACGGCGCATCGAACGGGGTCATCGCCGGCATCGCGGTCGGCGATGGGCCACAGGCACTGTGCTGGAGCCCGACCAGCAACAAGCTATACTGCGCCAACGACTATGACGAGAGCGTGACGATAATCAATGCGGCAACCAACCAGGTCATCACCACGGTCCCGGTGGGAAGCTGGCCCGAAGCCCTGCTATACGACTCGACCGGCGACAAGGTGTACTGCATGAACCAGGAATTCGGGTCGGTGACCGTCATCAGCGGGGGCGGCGACAGTGTCCTTTGCACGGTCACGGTCGGGCAGTTCCCTTTCGCCATGGTCGGCAATCCTCTGCACAACCGGGTCTACGTCGCCAACATGTACAGTTCCACGGTTTCGGTCCTGCGCGACCAGCCCATGGGAATAGGGGAAACGAATGGCGCCGGCGGTTCGGCGTTCTACGCCGGACCGACTATCCTCCGCGGCGTGCTGTACATTCCTCTGGCGTCAGACTTGACGCGCAATGCGTCATGGGTTCTTTTCGACATCGCGGGTCGCAAAGTCGCCAGCCTGAAACCGGGTGTGAATGACTTGAGCCGCTTGAGCCCGGGCGTGTACTTCGTGCGGTCGAAGCAAACCCGCGAGACAGCAAAGGTCGTTATTCAGCGCTGACCGGAATGCAGCGGAAAGCGAAGTGCCACCGGGATTTGTCCAGAGCCAAAACCGCCCACGAGAGGACCGCCATCGAGCGCCAAGGCAGTTAAAATTTTGAGACTTTTCGTTGCTTCTTTCTGAGATCGACCGGTTCTTTTACGAATTTTCCTCAAAAGCTCCGCCATCTATTTAGTAAAAATAAAAGACTTTTTACCATTTTACCTATTCCAATTATTTTATATCCATATTACATAAAAATCGAGCCTTTTTTTCTTGTAAGTATTGAAAATTGAAAATTTTACATTGAAAATTGCTTAGGGAGGGGGTATCACCTAGGGGGTAACCTCACAAATACCACCAAGCGTTGACACGCTTATTGAGTCTTAAGCTGTCTTACCAAACGTTGACATACCCCAAGGGACGTCTTAAGGCTACTATGTCTCATCCAGCGTTGACACCTCAGGTGTCATAAGGCAGATGGTATGGCAATGTTTCTACCAACTCATCACTACATCTTATTTGGAGCGTCTGTACTTCAGTGCAAATCGTTGCTTTGACATATTCATAAACCCGATTCGGGCTAACCGTCAACTTCTCCCCAAATATGTCCATTATTCGATCACAGCGGATAAATCGGATGAAATGAATATAACCGGCTTCAATTGGTATTCTGTCTTTGGGCAGTTGAAAAGATTCCGGCAATAATCGGACCCCTTAATCTTCATGCTGTAATGTCCGATTTGGTGTCTTGCCGTAAAAACAACTGTAGATGTAATGCTCATTGTGATAGTCCTCAAAATTGACTGCCTCTAAGCATAACTCATCAAAAGAAATATAGATTCGTGAGCAAAAGAATGACTATTCAAAAGTATTCTAAAAGCTTTCAATCTCCACGATTCGATTGGAGAAATGAAAAGTTGCGAGAATTTCGTCTATACTATCTTTCGCAATCCCTATTCCAACATGTGTTGCTTTGTTAGGAGTAAAAAGTATTTCTTGAGCCTGTGCATTTAGAAGAAAAGTATGAAAAACATCAATGGTTGATTTGCCTTTGGCTACAAAAGCCAAAGTTGGATAATCCTTAATGATTCCAGCTGCACGTTCTTTAGGTGTTCCCTTCGTAGGTGAAATAGCATCGAAATATTTCAACTCCACCATCTCCTGACTGTGTTCTCGGGCTAATTTGGTTAAGGTCGAATCAACTTCAAAAACCGGCAGCTTACTTTCAATCCGAAGCTTGTTAATCTTATCCAATAACTGTTTTTCATCAGATGTTAGAAAATTGTTTTTCGTAGCTTGGGGTGTAGAGTCCTTAATTCCCACGGTTTGTGCCTGCAAAACAAATAGAGGAGCTGTCGCACAAAAAATAATAAATGCCAATATTTTTTTACGATGTTTCATAAACCCTTCTTATTATTAATTTTTCATTATCCTGACCCATTACCTACTAAGGGCTAATCTCGCTCCTATCTGTATCTTATTTACTGCGATGGAACCTACAATCCAGTGTTCACCTATATACTCTGGGTTGATTTCTGTATAGGTATCCTCATTGAATAGTTGAACTTCACCGAATAGGTCTATTCGTTGGTTCAAAGAGTATCTTGTTCCTATCCCAAATCGGACATGGTACTCAGGACCAAAAATAAAACGAGTATCCAGCGTCCCTTGATTACCCCAATAGGTTGTAAGCTGGTATCCGCCATAGATGTACGGCAAGACACGCCAATCGAACGGCGGCTCGCAGATAATATCTCCGCCGAGCGCAGGGAATATTACAAATGAGCCCCCACCAGCCTTAAACAGTCTTAGTTCTGCTAAATCAACCCTGAGACAGAATATTAGAAGTGGACCGTATTCAGCTTCGATACCCCACCCCCAGTAGGAATCATCATAAGTCACTCTAAACATTTCTTTTCCAGTAGTATCAAAATAGGTAATGTTAAAGCTATTGTTGTTGGTTATAATCTTGTTGCCTATCCGAAAGCTGGGTGAAGCAATTAGTTGGAAGGAAATCAAGGAAATAATAAAAAATGTGAGTAACAATTTCCTCATTTGACTATCTCCCTTTCTTCTTTTCCAAAGCAATAAAAATAGTTTATTTAGTTTCATAAATTCACACATTGATTAAACATTCATTTCTCTTTACTCATCTTAGAGTCGGTAAAAACGAAACATGTTAGTGGTCGAAGGGGGTTCACGCCAAATCACAAGTACTCCTACTCCCTTGCCGTCCAAGTTAATGAAGCAAGTACCACCGGGATAATCATGAAAAATGGGGCGTGTCTGGATTAATGAATCACCCTTGATTTTAAATAGCCAATAGCAGAACTCGATATGTTGTTTACCTGAGCTAACAAATATTCCTGAGAGGAAAGTTGTATCATTTTGGGTAATCGAATTAAGTTTGCTGGTTAGATATGGCATAATGTTGTGATGAGTGTCGGCAGGTAAGATTTGGTTAGAGATCTTGAATGATTTATTCAATTCTAAACGTCCTTTCTTATCATTCCATTTAAGTAGATTGTATGCGGTTGGACTAACATCGCTTTGTGACCGTGATAAAAGCAGTTGATTGTATCCAGTGTTTACAACATCAGCAATGAGAATTAGGAAATCGGGCATATTACGAACTGCATAGTCGAGCTTAGCACTATCGTCCCAAAGTATATTTAGTCTTGAATCTTTCCATTTTGCGATACAAAGATGATACGGGTAGCCAATTCTTTCATGCGGCAGACTTTCCCCACAGAAAAAGACGAGCTCGTTATCTCCATCGTTGTTAATGTCTCCAATCCTAACTTGTTCCACAAGATAGCGAAATTCAGCAGTCTTGCCTTGGAATTCTTTACCATTCCAGCTATACTGATTTACAAAGCTATCGTAACAGGTTATGATTTCGTCACTGCCATCACCATCTAAATCACCGGTTGTCCACCGCAGGCTGTTATGATAGTCGTGATAGATATGAGTAAATGGAATGTGCGCAATGTTTCGCCATGAATCACCAACAAACTGAATAACTTCCAAATGGTTGCTTGAAGACGTAACTACACATTCCCTATTAAATCCCGATAAACGCAAGGGCATGATGGCAAATGAATTTAAACTGTCTTGCCAAATACCCTGATAAATATAGCCGCTGTCAGAATCGCTAACCTCATCTTCCGAATTTATCATAGGTTTCACAGGCATTACTTTTGCCTTAATTTTAGTTAAAGGCTTGTTTGATTCGTCAGATTTGTCGCCTTCATCAGCCAAAACAACCAATGTCAGGGCAACAAAAACGAGAACAATCAATAATTGTTTTCTTATATTTATCATTTTCTCCTCATTGATAATAATTTAGCGCGAAGCGGATAATACATGGTCTCGAAAGGCTACTTGCAACGCTTTGGTAATTTTACCCGGACGACCTTTGCCAATTGGCTTGCCATTGACCTTGATAACCGGCATTATTTCAGTTGTTGTACCAGCAAGAAATAATTCATCGAGCTTCGCTAAATTACACTCAGGAATGAATGTTTCACAAATTGGAATATTATATGCCGCACAAAGATGAAGTACCGTTTCACGGGTGATGCCGGCAAGAATATAATTGGTCCGGGGATGAGTTATTACTTCGCCCGCTAGCACACCGAAAACATTAGTATGCGTGCCTTCGGTGATAACGCCATCCCGGACAAAAATCGCCTCGGCTGCCCCATTTTCAACCGCTTGCTGCCGGGCAAGAACATTGGGTAAAAGACCAACCGCTTTAATATCGCAACGTCCCCACCGAATATCACTGGCGGTTATTGCGGCAATTCCTAACCTGGTATATTCTTTTCGGGGAGCAAATCGAGCGGCTTCAACATAAACCGTTGGTCGGACTGATTTCGGCGGAAATTCATGAGAACGCTGCCAAACCCCGCGCGTGACCTGAATGTAGATTGTAGCATCGCCGGTCTGTAATTTGTTACGGGCGAGGAGTTCTTTTATTGCAGTTTCGATTAAAGGGACATCGCTAAAGTCAATTCTCAGAGCATCTAAACTACGTTGGAATCGCTTTAGATGTTCAGGCAGCCGGTAAAATTTACCGTTATAAGTTCGGATTACCTCATAGACACCGTCGGCAAACATAAAGCCGCGATCATTGGGCGAAATGCAGACTTTGTCTTTAGGCAGAAAAAAACCTTTGGGCGCGGTATGGTTTTTATAAAAAGTCCATTCCTTTGCTTTAACCAAGCTTACTCCTTTTAGGGTTCATCGCTTTAATTATTAATAATAGTCTTGGTTTGTCAATATACAATCAATCGAAGATTAACCAACAAAGCCATTCGCTTAGTTTGCCGCCTTGCTTGACAAATAAGCTAAATTTCGTATCATCAAAATATAAAAGGGAGAAATAGATGAAACAGTTAAAAGTTTTTTTGGTGATAATATCAATCTTAATTTTTTATTTAACCGCCGGGTCCGCCGAATTGACTTTGCTTGGGACTAACACTAAAGGTTATCGCGAATTTCAGAATAAGAAAGATAATTCAATATTGATTGAGATTCCCGCCGGAGAATTCGGGATGGGTTCGGTGCCGAAAGAAGGCGACGATGACGAGCATCCGCAACATCTGGTTTATCTCGATACTTTCTATATCAGTAAATACGAAATAACGAACGAGCAATTTGACCGTTTTATTAAGGCGACCGGTTATAAAACCGATGTGGAAAAAGTCGGTAAAGCACGGATTTATGAGCCGGAAAATCAAGGAAACTGGGTGGAAAAATCCGGTGCAAGCTGGCGTTACTATTATAATAAAGACACCAAAAAGTATCCGGTGGTTTTAACATCATGGAATGACGCAAAGGCATATTGCGATTGGGCAGGGTTAAGATTACCGACCGAAGCCGAATGGGAAAAGGCAGCCCGCGGAAGCGATAAACGTAAATATCCCTGGGGTAATGAAGCACCCGGAGTAAAGGGGGCGGCTCGAGCCAATTATGCCGATGATAAAACCGACTATGCCTGGAGTGACCGGAAGGTTGACGATGGCTATCAATTTACCGCACCGGTTGGCGTATACGAGACTGGCGTATCCACTTACGGCTGTTATGATATGGCGGGAAATGTCTGGGAATGGTGCTCGGACCGTTACGGCGAATTTTATTATAGGGTTAAAGCTGCCCAAAATCCAACCGGTCCAACTAATGGAATCTCCCGTGTGCTGCGCGGTGGTTCATGGTTCAGCAGTGCAATCGAATTACGTTGTGCCAATCGCAATAAGATTGGACCGGGATATGAGAATCCCGACCTTGGATTTCGATCGGCTTTTTCACTGTCGAAATAATTAGTAATATAAAATAATAGATAATTGTAATTCTAGCTTTAGCAATTTAAGCCGGGTAAGGTCGCTTCTAAAATTCTTGACCTTCTGAATTACTTTTGTTATAATTTTTGTCTTTGAAAGCCCTAAAACTTAAAAAACGTTACTTAACCGAATATCTCGATTCTTTGCGAAAATACGGTGAGGTATTTGGTCCAGTTCGAAAGGGTGATAAATATATTTACGATCGGTTGGACGACCTTTCAAGCCTTGACCTTAAAATGCTCCGGACCATCGTTCCGGTTAAAAAGTTTCTGTATCCACCCCGGTTTAATACCTTTTCATTCGACGAAAAGTCCTATAATGCCGAACTGGAAAATATCAAGCCCCGGGTTATCTTTGGCGTGCATCCCTGTGAAATTCACGGCATTATGATATTAGACAAGCTCTTTACCGAACGTTTACCCGACCCCTATTATACGGAACGACGCAGCAAGACCGCAATCCTTGGGCTTTCCTGTGTTCCGGATGATAAATGTTTTGCTAAATCAACCAACACCCATTTTGTTGAGGCGGGCTTTGACCTGGCATTCAATGATTTGGGTGAAAGTGGCGAGGACTATTTGGTCTGGATTGGTTCGAGTCTGGGTGACGATCTGGTTCGACTTCGGCTCGATTTGTTTGACGAGAATATCCGTCAACAAGACTTGGATAATTATATCAAGTGGCGACGTTGGCGTGATTCTCAGTATAAACTTGCCATTGATTTAACTGGTATGCCCGACATTATGGAGCTATCTCATGAGTCACCGGTCTGGCAAGAACTGGGCGAAAAGTGCCTATCCTGTGGAGCTTGCAGTATGGTCTGCCCAACTTGTCCTTGTTACAATATCGTTGACCGAATGAACCCGGCGGTATTTCAGGGTTTCCGTGAGCGGTACTGGGATTCCTGTATGTTTAAAGAATTTGCCTTGGTCGCCGGTGGGCATAATTTCCGCGAAAAAAGAGCGGCTCGGGTTCGCCTCTGGTATACCCACAAATTAAAGGCATTTATCACCGAGTTCGGTCGACCGGCTTGTGTTGGTTGTGGTCGTTGTATAGATACCTGTGTGGTCGATATTAATGTTAAAACGGTTGCCAGTGCCCTGCGCGGTACCGAATCAACTCAAACCAAGAAATCTAAGGTATAACTATGAAGACCAATTATTATTTACCGGAACCGATGCGAATAGTTCGACGCTATGACTTAATTAATGACGTCAGATTTTTTCAGGTAAGGGCACTGCAAATGGAACGGGCTTTGGAAATGCAATACCTTCCCGGTCAGTTTATGATAGTTTCATTACCCGGGGTGGGTGAAGCGCCGTTTTCAATCAGTTCCAGTCCATCAAGACCCGGGCTACTTGAATTTGGTATCCGCCGCATGGGAGTGGTAACTAACGAATTATTCAAACTGAAAGAGAATGCGATTATCGGTGTCCGTGGACCCTACGGCAATGGTTTTCCAATCGAAAAGATTGAAAAACACGATGTAATCATCGTGGTCGGCGGTCTGGGCGTGGTGTCGTTACGTTCGCTCTTGTTATATGTCCTGGATAATCGAGACCGTTATGGTCAGGTAACATTTATGTACGGCGGTCGAAAGCAGGATGAGATGTTGTTTTTACGAGAACTGCTTGAACTGAGAGAGCGGGATGACCTGAATTGCCTGTTAGCGGTCGAAAAAGATTCCAATGGTCATTGGCCCGGCGAGGTTGGCATGGTTACTTCGCTCTTTCGGAAATTAGAAAAGATTGATGCGGAAAATACTTATGCCCTGGTCTGCGGACCACCGGTGATGTATAAATTTGTTATCAATGAACTTTTGAAACTAAAAATCCCGAAACATCAGATTTTGATGATCCTGGAACGGCGGATGAAATGCGGTATTGGTAAGTGCGGGCACTGTGCGATTGGGTCGATTTATACCTGTCTGGATGGACCGGTATTCTCCTACTGGGATGTTCTGCACATGAAGGATTTAATATGACCGAAACCCACACCCCCGAATTTTCAGCTAAACCTAAAATCGGTTTTTATAATTTCTCCGGCTGTTCGGGCTGTCTTTTAACCATTCTTAATTGTGAAGATGAGATTTTAGATATTTTTGGCGCCGGGCAAATCGTATCGTTTCTGATGGCAAATCGGGGTAATGTCGAAAAGAATTTGGATTTGGCATTCATCGATGGCTCGGTAACGACCAAAGAACAAGAAGAATTTCTGCTCGATTTGCGGCGAAGAACCAAAATGCTGGTGGCGCTCGGTAATTGTGCCAGTTTAGGCGGAGTCCAGGCGATGGAGACCGGACGTACGCCTTATCACCGACGCTGGCAAAAAGTTTATGGTAACAATTCACCCGCCATTGTCCAGGCATTCGAATCCAAGCCATTAGATGCTTTTGTCAAAGTTGATTTCTATCAACCGGGGTGCCCGATTGACGGCAAGCATTTCTTATATTCGTATGCTCGGCTGGTACGTGGTTTACCACCCGAATTATCGAAAGTTCCAGTTTGTACCGAATGTAAATGGCGGGAAAATGAGTGCCTATTATTGAAAGACAAACTATGTTTGGGTCCGGTAACCGCTTCCGGCTGTAATGCCCGTTGCCCGACCAATAACGTCGGCTGTATCGGCTGCTATGGACTAGCCGACGAACAAAACTTAACATCCGAAGTGAATTTACTGAAATCCAAGAAATTTTTCTTAGATGAGGTTAATCGTAAGCTCCGACTCTTTGGCGGAACCCGTTTTGCCGCTCAGTTTAAAAAACTTTTGAGGAAATAATGGCGAAAATTGATATAGTACATGTCGCCCGGATTGAAGGTCATGCCGGGATTGATATTGAAATCGAACGCAAGAAAGTAAAAAAGGTTAAAGTTAATATTCCGGAAGGCCCGCGACTTTTTGAAACCTTAGTTTTGGAGAAGACCCCGGAAGAAACGGTTAGTATTGTTCCCCGGATTTGTGCAATCTGTTCGGTTTCTCACCGGCTTGCCGCAATCAATGCGTTTGAACGGGGCTTGGCAATAAAAGTTCCGCCTGCCACCCGAATGCTGCGAAACTTAATGCATTACGGCGAAATGATTGAATCCAATTCCTTACACGTTTTTCTCTTGGCGTTACCGGACTACTTAGGTTATCCGAATGCAGTGGCGATGGCGGACAAATATGCCGACCAGGTCTTGCGCGGCTTACGGTTAAAGAAATTCGGCAACCGAATTATGGAAATCACCAGCGCCCGCTTCACTCATGGTGAAAATCCAACGGTTGGCGGTTTTCATCGCTGGCCCACTCGCGCCGAATTATTGGAAATCAAATCGCAAGCCGAGCGTTTGGTCCCGGATGGTGAAGCCACGGTTGAATTACTACGCAGCCTGCACTATCCAACTTTAATGGAAGAAGGGATAACCTTAATGTGTCTTAACCCGCCGACCGAAACTTATGGTTTCACCGGTGACTCGGTTCTCATTTCAACCGGCGAAGAAAGACCGATTGACGATTATCTAAAGCTCACCAATGAACGAGTTGTGATGCACTCGACCGCCAAACGGTGCAGTTATAACGGCAAACCATTTGCGGTTGGACCATTGGCTCGGATGAATTTATTGGGCGAAAGACTGCACGGTAAAGCTTCGGACGCCTTTAAGCGCTGTTATTCGCTAACCTGGGTTAGAAATCCGTTATATGCCAATCAGGCACGAGCGATAGAAATTCTTTTCTGTCTCGAAGACACCGTCAAGTTAGTGGATAAGTTATTAGCGGTTCGCACTCCCGAATTCAAGCTGCCGCCGACCAAGTCAGGCAAGGCAGTCGGTGCGGTTGAGGCGCCGCGCGGGATTCTTTACCATTATTACGAAGTCGACCGCGGTTATGTAACCAATGCCGACCTGGTAATACCGACTACTCAGAATTTAGATGCGATTGAGCGCCATCTTAAAGTTGCGGCGGAAAACTTACTCGAAGCCGAGGAAACCAAACATAAGGATATCGAGTTATTGCTTGAGATGATTGTTCGGTCTTACGACCCTTGTGTTTCCTGTTCGGTTCATCTGGTCGATTTAACTAACAATTCAAGATAAATTCCCAGGCTTTTCTGAAAAATAAACCACAGAGGAGAAGAATTCGCCACGAATGCACACGAATAAACTCGAAATAATCAAAGGGGGTTTTCTATTCGTGTCCATTAGTGTATATTCGTGGTTTCATCTTTCAGTGTCAGTATAAGTATCTACCTTGAAAAAGAACAATATTTCCAAATGCCCGCTCTGTAACCAGCGCAAGGGAATTCGCAATTGTCCGGCATTGCGAAGCCAAATCTGTTCGCTTTGCTGCGGTACCAAACGCCGGCGCACCGTCTCCTGTCCCGAGGATTGCTCTTATCTGGTTTCGGGTCGCGACTATCAAACGCGCCGAATTGACCAAGCCGAACCGATTAAGAAAATTCGCGAAATGAGCCCGGATTATATGAATAACATTGAACAGAGTATCTTAACGATTCAAGATACCCGATTCCGCAATCTTCAAGATAGCGAAGTTAAAGAAGCCTTAGAAAATGTCTTGAAGACGGTTGAGACCGCGGAGCGAAAGATTATCTATGAATACCGTTCGCCCAACCCAAGGATTCAGCTTGTGGCAGACAGTGTTTATCAGACAATTGAAAAACACCAAAAAGGTGAAGATGGGATGCGGCGGGTTACGGCAGATGAAACCAAAGTCTGTCTCAAGGCAATAATAATTGCGCTTAAGTCTTTGATTAAGCAAAATTCCGAATCTACCGTTTATTTGGATTTAATCCGACAGTACGCCAAAGGGATTATCCGGGAATCTACTCCTAACCTTACCCCGGGCAGAATAATTCGTTAAAGGTCCAACGCCTCAATTTGTAGGTTGAGTTAAAACCACACTTACTATTTTCTATCCATCTGCCGCTAATACGATTTCCTCCATCTAATCGTTGTAATCTTTCTTTAAATCGCCGTAATCTTTTCTTAAATCACCATAATCACTTTACACAACTCTTGACTTCGTTCCGAGTTTCAGTAAATTGAATTCATGATAAATTCAAATGAGGATTCAAGTCAGGTTGAGAAAACAACACACTCGTCAATAACTCGGAAATACGGGAAATGTCCCCCCGGAAACACTAAATAGATTCAATGCATGATTGCAAGACCTGACCCCGCCGGTGCCCAGAAATGACTAATAGAAAAATAAACAAAGAACTCGAAGGGGTTTATAAAGAAAGAAAAAAATGGAATGGCGGTAAAGGTCCTTTAACAAAGTCAGTAGTTAAACAAAGAGAGTTAGTTTTAATAAAGCAAAACATTCTCTACCGAATAGAAGATGCAAAATTGCCGGGAGATAAAGGGGAAGAATCTTTCAATCTTGCTTTATATAAAATAATAAATGACTACTTAAAAACTATAAGTGAGATATATGTAAAAAGGAGGGACAATGCAATCCAAACCTCAAATTAAATTCTCCTATGATGATGCCATACAGATATCTTTAGGGGAAAGAAAATATTCTACCCATATGGAAGCGATGAATGAGTCTATTCGCAATTCTATAGATAACAAATCTTCTGAGATTAAGATATTCATTTCTAATGAAAAAATTACAATCGATGATAACGGCACTGGGATGGATGAGAACACTTTCAATAACGATTATTTTCGAATCGGAAAATTAAACATAGACCCAAGTAAAGGAGGATTATTTAGAATTGGGATGTTAGGACATAGGGCGTTATCGCATAAAACGGAGTTGATTAGCCCCGTGCAGGGGAACGATAGAAGTATTCGGGTTGTTGTGGATTGGGATGAGAAAAAAATAGTAGATACTGACTGGATACTGTCTCCGAAAGAGCAACATGGTACATCGATAGTCCTCACTGATTTAAAATACCAAACTGGAGACCCTTTAGAATTGCGAAAATATCTTGAAAGAAAATATTTCCCAATTTTTATGAACCCCCAGTCTAATTTGACTATTACTGTAAATGGAAACAAATGTAGGGTTAAAGAACCGAACTATGAAGATAAATATGAGTTTGACAGTACCAAAGACTTTGTGCTCGGAAATAAGAAAGTGCCTGCTGTTCAAGATGCTGAATTTGGAAGAGTATCTGGGACATTTTATGTAGCAGATTTAGACAAAGATAATACCACCTATGTTTATGATCGTTTGGGAACACAATTAGATATTTACTCACAGAAGGACTGGCTACGAATAGGTAGCTTGACATCAGCAGCAGCCTTTCGTTCACGCTTATTAGCAATAATAAATACTTCAACAGAAGAATTTATAGGCGAAAATTTCCCGAAAGGCAAAATCCTTCCCATAAAAAGCGGAAGAGAAGGATTTTTTGAAGGACTTTACTCTTTCCAAGAACTCATTGAGTATTTAAATGGAAAACCCAACGGAGAAAGGTTAAAGCTTTCCTATGGAGGAATTTTGCGTCTGATTCATGCTCGTTGGCTGGAAGAATATGAGAAGGGGAAACCCGAGAAGTTCAAGAAAGCTTCAGATGAGGCAACAAAAAATATCCTACCGGTTTTAAAGGAACTGTTAAAAGATGAAGAAACAGTTTGGAAAACAACCACAGATGATAGAGAAGAAAAAGAAAAACCCAGAAAAAGAAAATATGAAAAGAAACCGATTGAGCCACGCCCTAAACCCGAACATAAAAGATTACAGTGTCCAAAATGTAAAGCTTTCAACTATATTACTGTTATTCAATATAAAATCTATGTTGATAACCCAAATCCTGAAGCGAAACTGAAAATGCGTAAAAACTGGCCCTGCAAAACATGCGGATACTACCTGAATCCAGATACAGATCTTCATAAGATAAAATCATCACCCAAGAAAGCAGATACTGTTATTACAAAAGTTGAAATAGGCAAAGGGACATGGGTAGATGTGCAGCATCAGGGGCTGAGAGAGGCAGGTGAATTAGGGGATTGCCATATATCAACTGAATCTCTCGTTATTAATGAGGAGCATGCTTTCTACATTCAAGCATATAAACTGGACCAAACATATAAACTGGGGACCAAAATGCTTGAGCAACATATGATAATTTCTGCTTTATATGCGCTATCCCAAGCAAAAAAACGGGAATTAGGTGTGGATTTCGAGAAGGAGTTTAATAGAATGTGTGCAAATGCACATCAACTTGTCAAAACTGAACTCAAACAAAAACGTTCTAAATTATGAGAATTCTGTGTAATTCTGGGGACACAATACATAACTGTTGAAAAAATAAGGGACATTTTGGGATAACTTTTATATTAGAAGGCAGCCCCCTAACCGACCCCGTAGGCTGTCCCCTAAGCTACCCCCGAAAAGACAGTGCTAAGTGGATAGTGACTAGTGAAAATAGAAAAGAGATGGGAAGAAGTCCAGTTGAAAAGTTAGGGGAACCAGCCCCCGAGCTTACTCCCCAGGTTGCTTAGGGGGCTACCCCCGAGTCTACTCCCGAAGCCGCTCCCCAAGTTGTCTCCGAAGCTGCCTTCCAACCAATCCCCGAACCAACTCCCGAAGCAACTTAGGAACCAACCTCCGAAGCGACTCCCGAGGCTACCCCCGAAGCCACCTAATGCAAATTCTATTAAATAGTGTTGTATTCGACAAGGTTGGTTTTTTCTCTCATGGTTTCTCGGATTCCATTTCTAAACATACGAAGGGTGGACCATTCATACAGCGCATTCACCCAGCGTTTCAAATGTTGAAACAAAGGCTCTATTGGATTAAGCCAA